>Ga0209541_10000409_pt1 | contig 83910 bp, 78 predicted proteins | sample RifCSPlowO2_01_FD_184027 | JGI IMG/M metagenome (GOLD analysis project Ga0209541, IMG submission 184027) | Groundwater microbial communities from Rifle, Colorado - Rifle CSP2_plank lowO2_0.1 (SPAdes) (version 2) | ecosystem: Environmental > Aquatic > Deep subsurface > Groundwater | place... | reverse complement strand
TAAAAGGAAAATTCGAAGCAGCGACGGCTTGCTTCGTGAGGGCATTGAACAGAGTGGATTTTCCGACGTTGGGCAGGCCAACAATACCGACCGAAAATGACATTATATTCGTTTGTTAATTCTATCGTATACAACCGAACGGTGCTGGACAACGAGAATTTTGACAGTATTTTTTTCCAATAAAAAAATTACGCGGTAGTCTCCGATTCGCAGCTTGCGATATCCTTTAAGAGACCGTCGTAAGGGTTTGCCGTAAGTTTCCGGGTGAGTGGTCAGACGTGCTTCAATCGTTTTCTGAATTTTTATTTTCCACTCAATCGAAAGCTTGGGAATATCATCGCGCACGACCAGGGGATGATAGACTATTTTGAAGTTCATTTCCACGCCTGATTATGTGAGAGGTATTTAGGTTTAGTTTGGGCGCGCTGTGTAGCGACTTTGTCCCATACTTCGTCTTCTTCAATCTCCAAAGCAATCTCCAAAAGCCGTTCAGCTTTGGTGGCGGTGGGGATCTGGTCCCGGAAGGCCAACTTTTTCAAAGCGGAATTTAATTCATTAGATAAACTGACATTGATTCGAGCTTTGACAGTAGGCATAAATTTAAGTTAATTCTAAGTGTGTCAAAAGTGTATCAGATAAGATTAATACAGTAAACTCTGCTCGCTTAGGGTTGCGTTCGCTCCGTACCGACAGAAAAGCTCATAATGGCTCAATTCTAGCAGACTTGCGGGATTTTTGATAGACTATAAGTCGCTATGAACACTATAAATAAATACATGTTTCGCGAATATGATATTCGCGGCAGGGAATCAGACGAGGAACTGAACGTAGATTCAATAACTTTGATTGTCAAAGCCTTCGGCACCCTGCTTAGAAAAAAGAATATCACTCAAGCGGTTGTCGGGCATGATAATCGTAAAAGCTCGGAAGATTTTTATCAGGCTACAACCAAAGCGCTTCGAAGCACCGGAGTGGATGTAATAGGCATTGGTATTTGTTTAACCCCAATGATATATTGGGCGCCCTACCATTTTAAGGTGAAAGGTGGCTTGATGATCACGGCCAGTCATAATCCGGCCGGATGGAATGGGTTGAAGATGGGTGATGATTATTCTAAAACTTTAGATAATACTCAAATCAAAGAAGTCTTGCATATTGCGGAATCTGGAGAGTTTGCTTCCGGCCAAGGTAGTTTACGCGAAGAAAATATCGCTAAGCTATATGTGGAAGATATTTTGTCCCGGGCCAAGCTTAATCGCAAGCTCAAAGTTGTTATAAATACGGCTAACGCAACCAGCAGCATGTTTTCGCCGGAAATTTTTCGTCGATTCGGATGTGAAGTGATCGAACACAACACTAATCTTGATCCGAGCTATCCAAATTATGTCCCCAATCCGGCCAACGTTGAGATGATGGAGGATACCGGCAGGCAAGTGGTCAATCATAAGGCCGACCTTGGAATCGGAATTGATGCCGACGGCGACCGTTTGGGAGTTACAGATGAAAAAGGGCAAATTATTTGGCCGGATCGATGGTTGATTTTACTGTCTCGTCTAGTGCTTTCCAAAAAACCCGGCGCCAAAATAGTGTTTGATGTAAAAGTTTCCGAAGCCTTGCCTGAAGACATCACGGCTCACGGCGGCGTGCCGATTATGAGCCCCACGGGATATATGTATGTGAAAGAAAGGCTTAAGTCTGAGGGGGGTAGTTTTGGCGGAGAACAGTCAGGTCATACATTTTTCGTTGATGAGTATTACGGCTTTGATGACGCAAATTTTGCGGGATTGAAGCTTTTGGAATACCTATCGAGCTTGAGTGAACCGCTTTCAAAGATAGTCGAAGCAACTCCGTATTATATTTCTACTCCGGCCTTGCATGCGCATGTCCCCGATGATGTTAAATACGATATAGTAAAAAAATTAACGGAAGAGTTTAAATCTGAAGGATACAGGGTAATAGATATCAACGGCGCCCGGGTTTATCTGCTCAGCGGTTGGGGTTTGGTGCGAGCCTCCTCCAATCTGCCGGCATTGGTTTTGCGTTTTGAAGCAAAAACACAAGAAGATTTGGACAAAATCCAGAAAATCTTCAAAGAAAAGTTAAAAAAATATCCCGAAGTCGCGGAAACTTGGGAATCAGCCTAAATAACAGTTGGTTATAAAAAGAACGAGCGCGAAGTCTGTGGGGAACAAGACTTCGCGCTTTTTGAATTGGGCCCGGAACCCAAGTGGATGGCTGCCGTCAGGCGGCGGACGACTGCGTGCGGGTGAAAGATAGCACTACCCGCTTAGCCGCCACCGCTGCGTGTGGAATTTCGCTGCCGGCCGGCGGGATCACTTCTTCCGCCGCGGGCGTGAACTGGTGCACCGCGACATGTTCGGGGATGGCACTGCGCAGGCCTTTGAGCACCTCGTCGAGATGTTCGCCCCGGTGGTCGATGAATGCCACATTGAGCGAGTTGCCGAATTTAGCGCTGGGCCAGCAGTGGGCGATCTTGCCGTACCAATCCTGGTCAACCAGGTTAGAGGGCTCGGAGCCCTTCAATCTGGCTTCGTAGGCGGCGACGAGTGCATTCGTGCCCGCCGTGGTTCGCTCGCCGTTCGGAAATTGAATGTAGGCGTATATCAGCATGTGGTTCCTCCGACGAATCTCATCATCAGCTTCTTGCTGGGCCAGGATCGCACGGACCCACATCTTGCCGATTGGGCCGAGTTCTTCCTCCCTGACGCCGTTGGGCAGCATGATTAGAACCTCCTGTGGGGTAAACGAACGATGAATGCAAACGGGAACAACTTAAAAAGCCACAGTTGTGACTTTCTAAATCAGACCAATTTTTTGTTTGACTTCTGCCAGGGTGGCTTGAGCCACAATCTGAGCTTTCTTGGCGCCCGCGGTGAAGATTTTAATAATCTGATCCGGATTTTTTTCCAATTCCGCGCGCTTGACCCGCATTGGCGCGAAGTAATTCGCAATCGCATCACCCAAAACTTGCTTGAGTTCGGAATATTTGATCGTGCCGCCCTGGTATTCCTTCATCAGCCGCTCGTGGTCAGCCGGGGAGCCGAAGTGGGTGAGGAGTTCAAAGAGATTCGCGACACCTTTTGGCATCTGGCCTGCTGGCGCATCAGTCGCCGTGACCGCCTTGGCCAGTTTTTTGTGGATTTCTTCGGGTTCATCAAACATGTTGATGAAGGAACCAGGTTCAGACTTGCTCATTTTGCGCTCCGGCTCGGACAAGCTCATGATCCGCAGCGGTTTTTGGGCATAGATTTTAACTTCGTTGAATGTCTGGCCGAATTTATGATTAAATTTCCGTACGATGGTGTTGGTCAGTTCCAAATGCTGGATTTGATCATGCCCCACCGGCACATGCGTCGGTTTGTATAGTAAAATATCTGCGGCCATTAAGACCGGGTAATCAAACAAGCCAGCGTTAATATTCGCTTGTTGTCGGCTAGACTTGTCTTTATATTGTGTCATGCGTTCCAGCTCACCCATGGGGGTGATCGTATTGAAAATCCAAGCCAGTTCGGCGTGTGCCGATACATGGGATTGGATAAATAACGTAGATTTGGCTGGGTCTAAGCCCGCTGCCAGGAAAGTGGCCGCGATGTCCAGAATTTGTTTGCGCTTGGCCGCGCCCGGTTCAAATTCTTCGGTTAAGGAGTGCAGGTCAACGATGCAAAAATAACAGTCGAACTCATCTTGGAGTTCCACAAAGTTTTTGAGCGATCCGAGGTAGTTGCCGATATGGAGTTCGCCGGTCGGTTGAATTCCTGAGAGAATGCTATTTTTCATGGATATATTATAGCGTAAATATTTTATTCTGCCACCTTTCTAAGAAAGGTGGCGCCAAAGTCGGAAATTTGCCAGACTCGCGACAATGACATATCTAACCGGGTCTTTGTCGCTCGGGCAGTGGCAAATTTCCATGAGGCTGCTGGCAACGCTATTTTAAACCCCCTCTTAATGTAAGAGGGGGTGCGTCAGTCGAGGGTCAGCGGGGGAGTTACACTTCAATCACGACCGGTAGGATCATGGGGCGGCGTTCCGTTCTCTGAAAGAGAAATTCGCCGATTTGATCGCGCACTTCGGATCGCAGGTAAGCCCAGTTGGGTTCTTTGAAGTTCGTTTTGCCGTTTTTGCTTTCCACGACTTTGCGGACTTCGTGTTTGACTTCCTTGAGCAGATCTTCCGAACCCTTCATATAGATGAAGCCGCGGGAGAGAATGTCCGGCTGCTGGGTCAGTTTGCCACTCTTGCGGTCAATGGTCATGATGATGACAAACATGCCGTCTTTGGCCATGACCTGACGATCGCGCAAGACGACTTCGCCGACATCGCCCACGCCGAGGCCATCGACGAAGACGTAGCCGGTCGGGATTTTGGCTTCAATCGCCTTGGCCCCGGTTGAGGAGAGTTCCAACATCTGGCCATTGTCGAGGATGTGAATGTTCTCTTCGGGCACGCCGACGTCGGCCGCCAGCTGGCCGTGCGCCACCAACATGTGGTGTTCGCCGTGGATCGGCATGAAGTATTTCGGCTTGGTCAGGCCAATCATTAACTTTAAGTCTTCCTGGTAAGCGTGGCCTGAGGTGTGGATGTCCAAATTCTTTTGATAGAGGACTTTCGCGCCCAATCGTGCCAAACTCGACAGAGTCGAGGAGATCGAACGTTCATTGCCCGGAATCGGGGAGGCGGAAACCACGACCGTGTCGCCTTTTTTGACCTCGATCATTTTGTGCTCGCTGCGGGAAATGCGGGCCAGGGCCGAAAATTCTTCGCCCTGCGAGCCGGTGGTCAAGATAATAACCTGATTGTCCGGCAATTTTTTCGCCTGCTCCATTTTGATGATCATGTTTTTGGCCGGCAGCGTCAGATAGCCGGTGGCCAGACAGATTTCCACGCTGTTGACGAGGCTTCTGCCGGTTACAACCACTTTGCGGTTGGTTTTGTAGGCGGCATCCATCACTTGCTGCACGCGGTTGACCAGGGAGGAGAAGGTCGCAAAAATCACGCGGCCTTTGGCATCGGCCATGATCCGGTCAATGGTGTTGCTCAGCGTTTTTTCCGACATGGAATAGCCGGGGCGCTCGGCATTGGTTGAGTCGCTCATTAAGAGCGCCACGCCCTCGCCGCCGTATTTGGCGATTTTGTCGAATTCGGTCGGGCGGTTATCAACCGGAGTGTGATCGAATTTCCAGTCCGTGGCATAGATCAAAAGCCCGGCGGGGGAATTGATGGCCAGACCGACGCCGTCCGGAATGTTGTGGTTGATCCGGAAGAACCGGATGCGGAAATTGCCCAGGGTCAAAACATCATCTTTGTTGATGATGTTGATCTGGGAGCGGCCGAGCAGATGAAATTCATCCAGCCGCTTTTTGACGAATTCCGCCGTCAGTTTCATGGTGAAAATCGGCGGGTCGCCGATTTTGGGCATGATGTAGGGGATGGCCCCGATGTGGTCCAAATGCCCGTGCGTGATGATCACGCCGCGGATGCGTTTTTTGTTTTCTTCCAGATATTTGGTGTTGGGGATGATGTAATCGATCCCCGGCATGGTTTCGTCCGGAAAACCCAAACCCATGTCGATCACGACGATGTCGTCCCCGTATTCGAGGACCGTCATGTTTTCGCCGACTTCCTCAATGCCGCCCAAGGGAATGACCTTGAGGATGGCTTTGGGGTCGGGGCGGTGCGTTAGTGCCTGCGTTTCCGGACCTAACTGTCCGGCTGGCAGGCGCGGCGCGACCCCTGTGGTCTGTCGGCCCATGGGGCGCGGCGGACCTGGTTTCTTAAAAATCATGTAAAACCTTTGATCGTAATTGTGTCACTTTACGACTGAATAATAATTGAATTTAGGCATTTGGCAGGGCTAAACCCAAGGCCAAGGGTGCCTAGTTAACACAAAGCAGGACGCAAAAAATTACGGACTGTTTCGTATCAACTACTTTTGATTTCAATTTTTCAAGATTTCAAGGTAAATATATTATACACCCGGCCGCGGCTTTTGTCAATGCTTTAAAGGTCGCGGAATTTCGAATATCTAATTTCTAAATCCTAAACTGGACACGAAAAAAGGACAGAGCATCGTTGCTACTGTCCGATTTTCCCTCTGGTCGGCCACATTGGCCGGCACTTGCAGGGTAGAGGAACCCCTCCTTGATGATGTCTACTTCTTCTCGATGATCGCGACGTTGAGGCGCGCGAGCAGCTCGCGGACGGCTTCCTTCTCGCTCTTCTTGCCGCCGTTGACGACGACCGCAGCCACGGCGCCGATGGCCTGGTTCTGGTTCCGGTCAGCCTGCTCGAGGCCGATCACCCGACCGCCGAGGGCCTCGAGGCCTGTCGTCGGCGCGTTGACCTTGGCTTCCAGGGCTGCGACGCGCGCCGTGAGCGTCATGTTCGCCGACTCGAGGCTGGCGATCTTGCCGCCCTGCCCGTTGTCGGTGCCCACGGTCTGCGCCAGCGCGGTGATCTGAGTCTTGATTGCCGAGACCTGCGTCTCGAGCGTCTTGACCTTGGCCGCCGCGGCTGCCGCCTGCGCAATCGCGCGCCGGCGCTCGGCTTCCGCCTTTTCGGCCGCGACCTGGTCAGCGTCCTTGACGACGAGCTTGCTCTTCGTCTCGGTGCCGTCGACGCTGAGGACGAACTCGCCCTTGGAATTGGCGGGGATCGTGACGGTGAGCGACGCGGTCTTGGCCGTGGGCTGGTCCGCGAGCGCGATGGTGAGGTCGGTCGTGCCGTCGCTGAGCTTCAGCAGGCTGACGTCCACTTTGTCGAGGTTGGCGCCGACGAGCTTCACGAGCTTCGGGTAGTCGTTGGCCGCCGAGACGACGCTGACCGGGACGATCGACGTGACCGTGAACGAGGTCGGCGCCGCGGGGGTCGCGGGCGTCGCCGGAGCGGTCGGTGTGGTCTGCGGCGTCGGGCGCGCCGGGGCCTGCGCGAACGCGAGGCCGCTGTTGAGGCCGAGGAGGAAGACGACGACGAGTGCGGTGCGCTTCATGCGATACTCCTTGCGGCTACAATGCGGCCGGACGCGGTGGACGAGACTACGCTTGAGATGTGGACGGGAACTTGGGTTGTAAAAACGCCGGCTGGCTTTGGAAAGCTGCCGACGAGATAAATCCGATAATATCAGATGTATATCGTCAATAGTTTTCCTGCTAAGCCATTGACCATGATTTTAGCGTAACGATCAAGTATATACCTTTTGGGTAGTTTTGTCAAGACATAAGGCTTAAAATTGGCTAAAATAAGCCAAAATAGGCAGCGGGGCATTGACGAACAGCCCAGAAACGAGTATAATCCGGGGTTAGTCGTTCCTAAGATATCCTGAGGAGGATGACATGTTGCGAAGAATCGTGTTAGTTGCGTTGCTGGTCGGCTTCGCTATGCCATCTTTGATGGTGGCACAGAAACCGACTCTGGCGCGGCCGTTCGTGCCGAGCCAGCGGATTATCGGGGTCGGCAAGGATCGTGAATCCTTGACCGCGGACCAGTTGAAGAACCGGACCGAGCTCATGGCGCGGGCCCAGTGGTTCAACATCATGAAGCACCGCCAGTATTGGGACGCGCCCAAGCGGATTTTCGAAACCCGGCTCTGGGACATCATTCAGTCTGCGGCGAAAGCCCAGGGGCTGGATCCCATGCGCTTGGCGGCGAGAATTTTTCTGGAGAGCGCGGGCGATTGCAATGCCCGGAGTTCCGACGCGGTCGGCTGCGCACAGTTCACCATCTCAGGCGGTATTGATGCAGGTTTGGTGAAGACAGAGCGCAAGCGCGTGAGAGGACGCTGGGTCAGGGTGGTCACTCGCGACGACCGGCTCAATCCGACCTTGGCCATCCCAGCCATGGCGCGACGGATCAAACGCCAGACCGATGTGTATGGTCGGCCGGATTTTGAGATCGCCGAATACCACATGGGCTACGGGAACATGCTCAAGGCGGTCTCGCTTTCCACCGGCGTGCACCTCGATCCCAAGCGGACGCCCATTACTGCGGTGCGCCAGTTGATCGCGGATCGGAGTCTGAGCTATCCGCTCGTGTATTTTGGTAACACGAACCGGTACAAGCCAGAACTCTACCGGTTCCTGAAAAATCTCGACGACTCGAGCCGGTCGTATTACTTCCGGGTCGAGGCGGCGTCTCAACTCCTGGCCATCTACCGGCACAGCAAGAAGGACTACCAGGAGATCGTCCAGGCCAACCAGCCGAAGTTCGACGGGCAAAGCGAACTCAGCAAGCGGATGTGGTCGTTCTACGGCCCATCCGACGTGGCCAAATACGGGGTTCCCGATCTGGCGGCGCTGATTCAGGCTTGGGGAAACGGGCGTAATGGGCGCGTTGTAGCCATGCCCAACTTGCCCGACGTGTTCGGTATCCGGATCCGCACCAGCGGGATGTCGCCGATTGGGGAGCTGACCGTGAATCCGAAAAGCCGGCTTTACAACCCGGCTAACCAGCACTGGTATATGGGCTCGGAACCGGCCACGCTCGGCTGTCTGCTCTACGTCGGCTTTGAACTCCGCCGGCTGGAGGGCGCTTCGTTCGGCGTGGTGGAGACGAACTCGCTGGGGCGCGATCTGGTTTACCAGCGAGTGCTCGGCGGCAGCAACCCCCTCGCCGGCACCCAGCTACCGACCCATGGGATGCAGAAGGCCTTCGATCTCCCGCGCAAGAACATGGCGGCCAGCCAGCAGTCTGACCTGGTCTTTCTGCTGGACGATCTGGAAAGCCTGGGGCTCCTGTCATGGATTCCGGAAGGCGCCGCGGGCCAGTTCGCATATCATGTGGTTCCGGATCCATGGGAGTGGAATCGGAAATTCTTCGAAAACATTTACAAAGACGCCAAAGCGTTTATGCGCTAAAGCGTCTGACTTTTACCAACTGCGTCCGGCGGCTCCTTATGTGAGCTGCCGGCGTTTTTCTTTTGCAAAATTTATGTTAATATTAGTTACTGTTAAGGGCACGTGGCGGAATCCCAGCACCAGACGCGAAGCAATGGTGCGGGACAGGCTGGTATATTTACCCCGCACTAATTTTGCTCGAGTGGTGGAACTGGTATACACGTACGCTTCAGGAGCGTATGGCCGTAAGGCTGTGGGAGTTCGAATCTCCCCTCGAGCACCAAAATAATTTAGCAAAATTTAGTGCGGGGCGCGCACGCGGAAGTCACGTGTGGGCTTACGCCCGTGAGAGTTCAAATCTCTCCGTGCCCACCAAGAAACGCGTTGGCGTTTTTTAATTGCCGAAATACCACTGATTGATGTCGATGAACCGTTCGTAAGCGTAATAAATATTGGCCAAGTTAATGCCCTGGAGGTTTTGGGGGACGTTGTAAAGATAGAGCGAACGCGTCAGAAAAATTGCCGGCAGCTCGCCGTTGATAATTTCCTGGAACCGTTGGTAATCGCGAATCCGGACATTGTTATCCGCGGTTTGGCGCGCTTCGGTTAAGAGCTTATCGGCTTCGGTGCTGGAAAAACCGGAAAGATTGAGTCCCGGATCATGGGATTGGCTGGTGTGCCAAAACGGAAACGGATCCGGGTCTGCGCCTGTGTTTTCGGAAGTTAAAATCGCATCAAAGGTCCGGCCCTTGATGTAATCGTCGTGCAATTGCCGCGGGCTGACAATGATCAAATTGATTTTGGCCCCGATTTTATTCCATTGCTCTTGCAGCATCTGTGCCGCCTGAACATTGAGCACCAGGTTGCCGGACGTGACCAAGTTGAATTCCAGCACTTGTTTGCCTTTGGCGCGCACGCCGGTTTTGGCGTCCATAACCCAGCCGGCTTTGTCCAAGATCATGGCGGCTTCCCCGAGGCTGTAATGGACGGACTGCTCGATCGCCGGGTTAAAGCCCAGCGATAAGGGCTGGATTGGGCCGAAAGCCGGCGCGACGTTGCCGGCATAAATTTTGCTGATAATTTCGTCGCGGTCGGTCGCCAGCCAAAGCGCCTGGCGCACGGCTTTGCTTTTGAGCACGGCGTTCCGGGCCAGGTTGAAGAACACGGCTTGATATTGGGGCAAATTCAACTGGTAAGATTGAGCCAAGTTGCGCGACAGGGAAAAAGCGCTCTTGTCGAAGGGCAGGAGGCCCAGCGATTGCACTTCCCGACCGTGGTAAGCCGCCACCAGGGTGTCATAGTCGCCATAAAATTTAAACGTCAGATAGTTCAGATACGGCCGGCCTTGATGGTAGTAAGGATTGGCCTTGAGCCGGAGCGATTTGATCACGCCGTCCGCGGTTTTTTTGATCGAATCGACGCCGAACGGCCCGGCGCCCACGGCCCGCAGGTTCTGATCGGAGAGGCGGAAGTTTTGGGGCGACAGATTTTCCCAGAGATGTTTGGGAATGATGCCGAGGGCGAAATTGTTAACAAACGAATTCGACACCTCGCCGAGCTTGAACTGCACCGTGGCGTCGTCGAGTTTTTGGACTTTGACCCGGATCCAGTTCGGCCGCAGAGGGGATTCATATTCCGGATTTTGAATCGTCTGGATGGTAAATATGACATCATCGGCTGACAGAGCGGCGCCGTCTTGCCATTTGAGGTTGGCTTTCAGTTTCAAAGTGAAAGTTTTTTTGTCGGCCGAAATTTCCGGCAGGCTGTCTGCCAGGTCGGGAGAGAGGTTGCCGGCTGAATCGTAAGCGAGCAGTTGGGCAAACACAATGCGCGTTAGGTCGCTGTCCGTGCTGTTGCTGCTTGAGTAAACCGGGTTGATAAATTGCGGCTCGCCGAGGAGCCCTTCGGTCAGTTCGCCGCCGTAGGGGCCGTGGCTGGTAAACAGTTGAACAATCAAAAAGCCGCCCGAGGCAACCAAGAGGATGGCGGCAGTGAGTGCGAGATATAAATCGCGCTTGGAAAAAGTTTCAATGGTATGAACAAACTGCGGCCGGCGTAGTTGCCGGAATTGGCGCAAGCCTTCAATGACATGGCTAAAAAAATTTTTGAGATGCAACCAAGCGCTGCGCATGATTTATTATTGGAAGAAGATGATGGCGACGCTGAGTGCGGCGAAAATCACCACGAGTCCAATGGTAAAAAAGTGCAAGCCGCGGGCCAAGCCGCGCTTTTGGCGATAAACTGCGCCTTCGCCCCCAAATACGGTGGACAGGCCGCCTTCGCGCTGCTGCAGAAGGATTGAAATAACCAGCAAAACATCAACAATAACCAAAGCGTAGATTAAAATATTATTCATAAAGTTGAGTAAATTAGGGCTTTGTTATTTTGCCAGAAAGGGCGTAATTAGTCAACAGATTTATAGGCTGGCCTTGATTTTTTCCGCCACGCTGCCGCCGACAATTGCCGCCAGCTCAGTCAGCGAGGCTTGCCGAATTTTTTCCGCCGAACCAAATTGCAACAACAGCCGGCGTTTCTTATTCGGGCCGACACCGGTGATTGAATCGAGAACTGAGGTTAAGGATTTGCGGGAGCGCAGAGTGCGGTGATACTTTACGGCAAACCGGTGCGCTTCGTCGCGAATGCGTTGCAGGAGAAACAGCCCGATGGAATTGGGCGGTAAGATGACGGGGGTTTTTCGGCCGGGCAGAAAAATTTCCTCCAGCCGCTTGGCTAGACCCAGAATTGGAATTTGGAATTTGTAATTTGTAATTTTCAATGCGGTGATCGCTGCATTGAGTTGGCCCTTGCCGCCGTCGATCAGAATCAGGTCAGGGGCGCTCCAGGCTTTTTTGAACCTTCGTTCCAGCATCTCGCGCATCATGGCGAAGTCATCCGGGGTCTGTTTTTTGTTGATCTTGAACTTGCGATACTGGTCTTTTTTGGGCCGCCCGAAATCAAACACAACCATCGACCCCACGGCGTTGGTGCCTTGGATGTTGGAAATGTCATAAGCTTCAATGCGGCCGGGTAGCTGCGGCAGCTTCAGGATCCGTTGGAGCTCCCGCAGGGAACTCATGAGCCGCGCTTCCTCGAGGAGGTGCTTGTCGGAAGCGGCTTCGAGATATTGTTTGGCATTCAGCTCGCCGAGCTTGATCAATTCATGCTTGGTGCCGCGGGTTGGGGTTTGGATTTTGATTCTGTCTTTGCGAGGAGTCCCGATTAATCGGGACGACGAAGCAATCTCATTTTGGGATTGCTTCGCTGTCGCTTGCAAAGACGATAATATTTCTTCCTCGTTAATTTTCACGGGCAATAAGATCTCTTTGGGTTTACTGCTGGCGTCCAGATAGTAGCGCGGCAGAAAACTCTCCAAAATTTCCGCTGTGGATGATTGCTTGGCATTGTCCAGGATAAAGTTTTCTTTTTGAATCAGTTTGCCTTCGCGGATGATAAATAAATTAACGCAGGCCGCGCCGTCTTGGTATAAAGAAAATACATCTTGGTTGATTTTTTGAGCATAAACGATTTTTTGCCGCTCCAGGACGCGATTTAAGGCAAAGATCTGGTTCCGGATCTTGGCCGCTGTCTCAAATTGTCGCCGACCGGCCGCGGTTTTCATTTGTCGTTGGAGGTCTTGCAGCACTTCAACTTGGCGGCCTTCCAAAAATTTGATGATTTTTTTAATGTAATTTTCCCGGTAGTCGCTGACGCTGATTTGGCCAAAACAGACCCCCGGACATTTGCCGATGTGGTAGTAGAAACAGGGCTTGCTGCCGATTTTGGCATTGGCGCAGTATGGAAAAATCCGGCGCAGGAGCCGCAGTGTATCTTTGATGGCCAGGCCCGAGGTGTAAGGACCGAAGTGGCGGGCCTTGCGGTCCGTGATTCTGTGCTCGAAATCAATGGTTGGGATTTCATCTTGCAAATTGATTTTGATAAACAGATAATTTTTATCGTCCCGCAACATGACATTATATTTGGGCTTGAGTTGTTTGATGAAGTTATTTTCCAAAATCAAGCTCTCGGTTTCGTTGTCAGTCACGACATAATCCAGATCCGCGATTTGAGCGATCATGATTTGGATCCGGGATCGCACCGCTTCGGCGCCTTGTTTAAAATAAGAACCAACCCGTGCGCGCAGGTTGACCGCTTTGCCCACGTATAAAACCGCGCCGGCCTGGTCTTTGAAGATATAGACGCCGGGTTTTTTGGGCAAATCGGTCAGTTTCTGAGCAAAATTAGCAGCCATAAAGCCATTCTATCACAACTGCCGTTTGTGGGGTCTTCGGGCTTGCCACGGGGGTTTTTCCGGTATATACTATCCAAGCTTTTATTAACCCTCTGCGGCTGAGGGCTTTCTCAAGTTCGTTATTTTTGCAGCGGAAGAGTGACCCCCTATGACTGACAAAATTGTCATCCGCGGTGCGCGGGTGCACAACTTGAAAAATATCAACGTCGACATTCCTCGCAACAAGCTCGTGGTCATCACGGGTCTTTCGGGCAGCGGCAAATCCTCCCTGGCCTTTGACACCATCTACGCCGAAGGCCAACGCCGCTATGTTGAGTCGCTTTCTGCCTACGCGCGGCAGTTTTTGGGCCTGATGGACAAACCGGATGTCGACCGAATTGAAGGCTTGAGCCCCGCGATCTCGATTGACCAAAAATCTGCGTCGCATAATCCGCGCTCGACGGTCGGCACGGTCACGGAAATCTATGATTATTTGCGCTTATTGTTTGCCCGCGTCGGGGTGCCGCATTGTCCGGTTTGCGGCAAGAAAATCGTCGGCCAAACGGTGACTCAAATGGTTGACCAAATTATGAATTGGCCGAAAGATACCAAAATCGTGATTATGGCCCCGCTGGTCAAGGACCAGAAAGGCGAGCACAAGCATTTGCTGGAGGAAGCGAAAAAAAGCGGCTACCAGCGCGTGCGGTTTGATGGCACGGTCATGGATTTGGCGGAAGCGCTGCAACTGACCGTAGATAAAAAGAAGAAGCATACGATTGACGTGGTCGTGGATCGGATTGTGATTGACTCCAACGAACGGGCTCGGGTGGCCGATTCGCTGGAGACCGCCCTGGATTTGGGCAATGATTCGATTGTCGTTCAGAAGGGCGAGAAAGACCCGTCTCGACTCGGCGATAAAGCTCAAAATCGAGCCGAGGCGGGCGAAGTTATGCTCTCCTCCAATTTTGCCTGTCCGGATGGCCACACGAACTTGCCGGAACTGAATCCCCGCAATTTTTCTTTTAATTCCCCGCATGGGGCTTGTCCGGACTGTACCGGCCTCGGCACGCGCCTCGAGATCACGCCGGAACTGGTTATCCCCAACCTGAAGCTGACCTTGGCGGAAGGGGCGATCCGCCCGTGGAGCAAAACCACCTCACGGCTGTCGTGGTATTCCCGGGTGCTTTCGGCCCTGGCCGATGCCTACGGTTTTTCCATCCATATCCCGGTCCGGGATCTGCCCAAAAAATATCTGGATGTCGTGCTTTATGGCACGGCGGACCGCAAAATTGAGATCGAGGACGAATCGGGCTACAAGCGCACGACTTCGTTTGAAGGCGTGATTCCGAACCTGGAGCGCAAATATAAGGAAACCGATTCCGATTATATGCGCGGTGAGATTGAGCAATATATGCGGATCAGAAAATGCCCGACCTGCGGCGGTCGCCGCTTAAAGCCGGAATTTTTGGCCGTAACAATTGACAGCAAATCGATTGTTGATGTCGCCAACTTCAGCATTGACGAGGCCATTGAATGGACCGAAAGTCTGCCTAAGAAAATGTCGGAGAAGGATATGAAGATCGCGCATCAGATTTTTAAGGAAATCGTGGCCCGCCTGAAATTTTTGCAGGATGTGGGCCTCAATTACCTGACCTTGGATCGTTCGGCGGATACGCTCTCCGGCGGCGAAGCGCAGCGTATCCGGTTGGCCACTCAAATTGGCTCCGGCTTAACCGGCGTTTTGTATATTTTGGACGAGCCCTCGATCGGCCTGCATCAGCGGGATAACGACCGGCTGCTCAAAACCCTGAAAAATCTCCGCGATCTCGGCAACACCGTGATTGTCGTGGAGCATGACGAAGAAACCATTTGGGAATCGGACTGGGTGATCGACATTGGCCCGGGCGCGGGCAAGCACGGTGGGCAATTGGTGGCGGAAGGCACGCCCAGCCAAGTGGCCAAGGATAAAAATTCTTTGACCGGCAGATACCTCTCCGGCGAGGAAAGCGTGGTCGTGCCGCAAACCCGCAAAAAAGGCAGCAGCAAAACGCTGAAGGTCATCGGCGCCACCGAACATAATCTGAAAAACATCGATGTCGAAATTCCGCTGGGCAAATTTGTCTGTTTAACTGGCGTATCCGGCTCGGGCAAGTCGACTTTACTGAATGAAATTTTGGCCAAAGCCTTGTCCGCTTATTTTTATAACGCCAAGGAATCCGCCGGCGACCATAAGAAAATTTTGGGGATCGAAAATGTCGACAAGGTCATCAACATTGACCAATCGCCGATCGGCCGCACGCCGCGCTCCAACCCGGCAACCTATACCGGCGTCTTCACTTATATCCGGGATTTGTTTGCCGCCACCCAGGAAGCCCGGATGCGCGGTTACAAAGCCGGCCGGTTTAGTTTTAACGTCAAAGGCGGCCGCTGCGAAGTTTGCGGCGGCGACGGCGTGATTAAAATCGAAATGCATTTTCTGCCCGATGTCTATGTCACCTGCGAGGAATGCAAAGGCAAGCGCTACAATAAGGAAGCGCTGGATATCCATTACAAGGGCAAGACCATTTCGGATGTGCTGGAAATGACCGTGGATGAAGCCTATGTGTTTTTCCGTGCCGTGCCGCTGATTTCCCGCAAATTGGAAACTTTGTCTCTGGTTGGCCTCGGCTACATGCACCTAGGCCAGCAGGCGACCACACTCTCCGGCGGCGAAGCCCAGCGCATCAAGCTGGCGACCGAGCTGTCGCGCGCCTCGACCGGCCGGACTTTGTATATTTTGGACGAACCGACCACGGGTTTGCATTTTGACGACGTCAAACGCCTGCTCGGCGTCTTGAACCGTTTGGTGGAAAAGGGTAACACCGTGCTGGTGATTGAGCATAATCTCGACGTCATCAAATCCGCGGATTGGATTATTGACCTCGGCCCCGAAGGCGGGCATAAGGGCGGGTTCGTTGTAGCCGTGGGCACACCGGAAGAAGTGGCGAAAGTTAAAAAAAGCTATACTGGCCAGTATTTGGCAAGAGTTCTCAAGGAAAAAGTGAAAGTGAAATAAGATTATTATTAAAAACGGCCTTTGTGGGCCGTTTTTGTTTTGCCCTTGACATTTCGGGTTAAGTAATATATCATGCTAGCATGTTAGCACAAAAACGATGGATAAATCGGGATACGACCAAGTTGTTTGAGGCCGTATTAGCGCTTAAAACTGTGCCGGAGTGTGAGATGTTCTTCCGGGATCTTTTGACTTTGTCAGAACTGAAAGAATTCGCCAATCGTTTTCGGGTCGCCCGCATGCTCGCCAAGGGCAACAAGTCTTATTTGGTGATTGCCAAAGAAGCTCGAACGACAACCGCAACAGTAACTCGAGTGGCCCAATGGCTCAAGGCTGGTATGGGCGGCTATCGTTTGATTTTGAATCGCTTGAATCATCATTCCAACCGCTCTGCTGGAGGGGTTGGTTAGGCGCGGTATTAATACTTATTAAGATACGTATTAAAATACTGATTCTTACTAACCCCTGCAAGTTGCGGGGGATTTATTTTTTCGATTTTACAAAGGAGGATTAATGGTCATACATCTTTGGTCAACGGTCAAAAAGCATCGGATCTTGGCAATCTGTCTGTTGTCGCAATCGGCCGGTCTGGGGGTGGCTTACGCGGTTTCTGCCCACCAAGACTTTTTCGCGCCGCGCAAGAGTTTGGTCGTTGGCGTGCTGGTCGCTTGGCTGGTGCTGCATATGCTTGCGGTCAGCTGGGCCGCCGCGGCGACAAATCCTGAAATCGGCGAGAGCGACGGCTATGATATTCCGCCGCCTTGTTAAGGAGAAACAATGAAGGAACAGGATCGTGGAGTTAGGTGGTTCAATACCCGGTTCTACCCGCATTACTGCACCGGTCGCGCCGCCCGTTACGAAGTCGCTGTGTTGCCGAGACTTCGGCAGGAAGCGGTGACGCTCTTTACGCCTTGGGGGCCGCGGTATGATTATGCGGATCGCGGAACTCGGATCCGGCCCGGGGACAAAGAGCTCACAGCACTCGCTTTCTTAGCACATATCTGGAACCGCTTCGGCCGCTGCATGCCCTACAAATCCTGGCGATGGCTGTTTCTGGGGGCGGACATCTACGGCAGCCGCATCAACTCGCTGCCGGCACCGGCTGTGGATGAATATTTTGCCAGCTTTCGCGAGCATCTGGCAGGGCTGATTCCTCAAGCTGAATTCCGGCTCTGGTCGGAATTTGATCCGGCGGCCTCTGTGCTTCGCGCCGACATTGCGGCCAACTTTCAGCAATATTTCCCACCGTGGCTGGAAGCCAAGGCCGCAACCACGGCCCGGAATATGGGGTTAGGCGCGGATCATCGACCCTACCTCATTGAACGGCTGACCGAAGCTACGCTTATCGAGCAGCAGTTTTCACCGATCAAAGTCTCCGCTGTGGCCAGGCATAAGGACGACCATGTTGATGGGGAGCTGCCGCGGCTTTACCTGGTGCCACCCGAGTTGCAGCGACCCTGGATGGGCTAGGCCACTCACAAACGGATCGGCGCTGGCCCGTCGATCCGTTCTCTTAATTTTATTTAGCATTTATGAATCTTAAAAAAATTATCCGACAAGCAATTGATCTGCATGTTCACATCGGTCCGGAAATAATTCCGCGGAAATTCACTTTGGCCGAGTTAATTAAAGACCAGCGAGGAAAGATTAAGGCGATTGGAGTCAAAAATCACTTTTTCCCCACGGTCGCCATGGCTTCCCGAGGGGCCTTCAAATCACTCAGCCCGAGAATTATCTTTTCTGTGGCTCTAAATCAATATGTCGGCGGTTTTAATGATAAGATTATCACCGCCGTGGCTGAGTTGAGCCAACGACCGATTATCGTTTGGTTCCCCACGATAAGCGCGGCCAACATTCTCCGAAAGCAAAAATATGAAATTCCGCCGGAATGGTCGAAAGGGAAATTAAAAATTAAAAATCAAAGGCTCGAAGGTTATAGTATTTGTCACGATCAAAGATTAAAACCGGAAGTCTTGTCTGTCTTAAAGGCTATCAAAAATTATAATGCCATCCTGGCGACTGGTCATATATCATCTCAAGAATCGCAGATATTGGTCCGGCGGGCAGTTCAATTGGGGATCAAACGAATCATCGTTACTCACCCGATTTACCAAAAAATTAACATGTCACTTGGTTTGCAAAAAGAACTGGCTGATCGAGGGGCGTATATTGAACAATGTTATTCCATGTATTCCATTGATAAAATACCAATCTCGAAAATTGCGCGGCAGATAAAAGTTATTGGCGCCGACCGTTGTATCCTTAGTTCCGATATGGGCCAAGTGTTCAGCAAATCTCCTGATCAGGCATTATTGGATTTTACGCACCTCCTTATCCAGGAGGGGATAACTTTGCGGGAAATAAAAACGATGTTGGTCAGTAATCCAGCTAAACTGATTAGCCGCTAAAAATGGCGGCTTTTTAGCACTTGACATCTTTGAGTGCCAATAATATAATTATTTGGCACTCTGAGTCAGTTAGTGCCAGAAGCTACCCCGACGCTTCGGTCGGGGTAAAATTTCTCCGAAATTTTATGGAATTACGCCAACAGCGGATTTTAGCCGCCATTGTCAAAGAATACTCGGAAACGGCCAACCCGGTCGGCTCCAAGGAATTGGTCGAGAAATACCATTTCAAGGAATCCTCGGCCACAATCCGCAATGAAATGGCCGCCCTGGAAAAGGCCGGGTTTATTATGCAGCCGCACAAATCCGCAGGCCGCGTGCCGACTGATCGGGGCTACCGGTTTTTCGTTAACGAATTGATGCGCCGGTTTGAGCTATCAGAAAAGGAACGCCGGATGCTCAAAGGCGAGCTTGTGAAGCTGAATGCCCAGCACGAGCAATTGGGCAAATCCATATCGAATCTTTTGTCTCAAGTTTCTGGGCAAGCTGCGTTCGCGCTCTTACCCAATCAATCGTCTGCTACCGGACTCTCCCATATTATCGGGGATCCGGAATTCACTGATCCAAAAACCATGAAGCAAGTGGCGCAGCTTTTGGAAAACATTGATCAGAGCGCGAACAAATTGATCAAGAAAACCGATGTGACGGTCGAAGCCATCATTGGTGGTGAATCACCGGTGCCGGTGCCGAAGAACTTGAGTTTAATCGTATCGAATGTCCGCATGAAAGATGGCAAGCAAGGCGTGATTGGAATTATTGGCCCGAAGCGCATGGCCTACGCCAAGAATCTGTCTATTATCGAGTATTTGGCGAAGCTAATTTCCGGCGCCGCAATTATCTTCTTAATTATAAATGTTAAATTTTAAATTATTAATCCATGGCAGACGAACAACAAATTCCAGCCCATCCGGATGAACCGGAAATTTTGAGCCCCGAAGATGAAATTGTGCAATTAACCGCCAATTGGAAGCGCACGGCGGCCGATTTTGAAAATTACAAGAAGCGCAAGGAAGCCGAAACCCGCGAGGTGCTGGAATTCGCCAAACAAGTGACGGTGATGAAACTCATGCCCACTCTGCAAAGTCTCGAACAAGTCCTGACTTACGCCCCTAAGGATGATAAATATAAAGATTGGCTGACCGGCCTTCGCGCGACCATCCAGCAGTTGGAAAAAACCATGGAGGAACTCGGAGTCGTGAAGATCAAAACCGTGGGCGAGCCGTTCGACCCCACGCATCACGAAGCGGTGGAGGAAACGCCGGGCGACGTGGGCAAAGTGCTCAAAGAATTGCAACCAGGATTTATGTTAAATGGTGCAGTGATTATTCCAGCCAAGGTCGCGGTTGGCAAAGCCAAAATTAATTAGTATCAAGTCCCGCCTCTGGCGGGATCCCGCCGACGTTTGTTATTAATTTTCGGTGGCGGGATAATCATCCCCGCCAAAGTTGCGGTGGGGAAATAACGCTCGGGTATTGTGAAAAATGACGGTCTAAAATTTGCCAGACGCAGAATTTTAGACCTAAGTGCTCGGCCTCGTTGCGGTAAAGCAACTTCGGCCTCACAATTCATTTTTCAGCAACACCCTCGCTAAAGAAAGGATATGTATGGCAAAAATTATAGGAATCGATTTGGGAACTTCCAACTCGGCCGCGGCGGTGATGGAAGCGGGCAAGCCCGTAATTATCCCGTCAGCCGAAGGCCAGACCATGGCGGGCAAGGCTTTTCCGTCTTACGTGGCGTTTACGAAAGACGGCCAGCTGTTGGTCGGAGAACCGGCTCGCCGGCAGGCGGTGACCAATCCGGAAGGCACGGCGTTTGAATTCAAGCGCAAGATGGGCACCAACTTTAAATACAAACTCGGTGGCCCCGCCGCTTCGGGCGGGGGAGCCAAGGAATACGCGCCAGAACAACTCTCCGCCTTCTTGCTCCAAAAGATCAAGAAAGACGCGGAAGCTTATCTGGGCGCGCCGGTGGCCAAAGCCGTGATTACCGTGCCGGCTTATTTTGATGATTCGCAGCGGCAAGCGACCAAGAATGCCGGGGAAATTGCCGGCTTGGAGGTCGTGCGGGTAATTAATGAGCCGACGGCCGCGGCCTTTGCCTATGGTTTGGACAAAACCGGCAAAGATCAGAAGATTTTGGTGTTTGACTTGGGCGGCGGTACGCTCGATGTCACGATCATGGATTTTGGCGAGCATGAAGGTCAGGCCACGTTCGAAGTTCTGTCCACTAGCGGCGATACGCAGCTCGGCGGCAAGGATATGGACCAGGCCTTGATTGATTATGTCGCGTCGGAATTTAAACGTGAAACCGGCTTGGATCTCAACAATGACAAGATGGCCATGAACCGTGTGCGGGAAGCCGTGGAAAAAGCCAAGATCGAACTCTCCACCGTGCTGGAGAGCGATTTGAACCTGCCGTTTATCTCCGCCGATGCGGGCGGGCCAAAGCATTTGAACTTGAAGCTGACCCGGGCCAAGCTGGAAGATTTGGTTAAGCCGATCCTGCTTCGGCTCAAGCATCCGGTGCAGCAGGCTTTAACCGATGCCAAACTAACCCCAACCGATATCGGCAAGATTATTATGGTCGGCGGGCCGACCCGCATGCCGGCCGTGCAAAAGTTCGTGGAAGAATATATCGGCAAGCAGGTGGAGCGCGGCATTGATCCGATGGAAGCCGTGGCCAAGGGCGCGGCCGTGCAGGCCGGCGTGCTCTCCGGCGACGTTCAGGGCAAGGAAATTTTGCTCTTGGATGTCACGCCTCTGACCTTGGGCCTGGAAACTCTGGGCGGTGTGGCCACTCCCTTAATCGAACGCAACACCACCATCCCGACTTCCAAATCCCAAACTTTTTCCACGGCGGCTGACAATCAGACTTCAGTTGAAATCAACGTTGTGCAGGGCGAACGGCCGATGGCCACTGCCAACAAGTCGCTGGGCCGGTTTCACCTCGACGGTATCCCGCCAGCGCCGCGGGGCGTGCCGCAGGTCGAAGTCACGTTTGATATCGACGCTAATGGGATTTTGAAAGTGACGGCCAAAGACAAGGCCACTGGCAAATCGCAGGATATCACGATCACCGGTTCCTCGAACCTGTCCAAAGAAGAAGTTGAGCGCATGAAAAAGGAAGCCGAAATGCATGCGGAAGAGGATCGCAAGAACAAGGAAGTTATAGAAACCAGAAACCAGGCCGATACCCTGATCGCTGTTTCGGAACGCACCCTCAAAGATGCTGGCGATAAGGTCAAGGATGAGGACAAGCAAGATGTCCAAGCCAAAATTGACGCGCTGAAAGCCATCAAAGACAAGCCGGAGATTGATCCGATCAAAAAAACCATGGATGAATTGTCCGCCGCCATTCAAAAAGTCGGCGCCGCGATGTATCAAAATCAGGGGGCAGCGCCGAGCGCTGAGGGTGCAGAAAAACCCAAAGACCAAGGGCCGGTGGATGCCGAAGTCATTAATGAAGAGAAGAAATAATATGGCTGAGAATAAAAACCCGGAACAGAATATCAATATCAAGATCGAGGATGGTATACTTAAGGGAGCGTATTCCAACTTGATGTTTGCAGCCCACAACAAAGAAGAGTTTGTTTTGGATTTTATGAGCGTGTTCGGCCCGCAGGGGATCGAAGTCGCGAAAATCATTACCAGTCCCGGCCACTTCAAGCGCATTGTGGCCGCCCTCAACGACAATCTCAAGCGCTATGAAGAAAGCTTCGGCAAGATTGAAGGCAATCTGCCGAACTCGCCGGCCGCGACATCGGAATCATCTAAGTTCGGGTTTTAAATCGACCTCATATCAAATGGAAAATAAAACTTTGCCTCAGGGGCTGCAAGCCCCGGACTGGACCCACCAGGTTCGCTTGCTCAAGGCTGCTTTTTTGGCGGTCTTGGCGATCATAAGCTTCGGCACCGCTTGGCAAGTTTTCGGTGCCGGCTTGAGCCACCCGCATGAACAGGGGTTTTGGCTCTTCCCTTTGTTGTTGGCCGCGGTCGGGATAGGGTTTTTGGCATTATTGGCAATTGTGAATGCCAAGGTTTGGATTTTTTGGGCCACCAATCTGGGGATTCTGATCTGGTATTTGGCCGTGTTGCCCAAGGACTGGTATATTGCGGCCGGCGGGGCAGTGTTCTTCTTTTTAAGTTTTTTGTTTGAACGGCGGATCCGCTCCGATGAAAAAACCCGGGCGGATTTTGCCCTCAATCGGATTGTCAGCGCCGCTATCAACCTCATGGTCTATGCTTTATTGATCGCGGTGGGGTTTAATGTTTACCATAAAATTAACCGGGATTTTGAAACGCACCCGGAACGATTCTACGGCCAGATTGGCCGTTACGCCGCCCGAGGGCTGGAATACGTGCCGCAAGGCCTTGGCGATTTTGATCCCGATCAGACCTTTGAACAATTCGTGGTCAAACAAGCGCAGCGGCAAGATCCGCAATTTCAGCAAGTCCCGCCCGCGGAAAAGAACCAGGTTTTGGCAGAATTAAAAAAACAGCTGGCCGAACGGTTCAAAATAAATATTTCTGGCAATCCGTTGCTGGGCGACGTGGTGGCCGGGGCGGCGGCGGAACGGATCCAGCATGCGGCTGCCTCTCACGAAAAGCTTTTTCCGGTAATTTTCGCGATTATCATTGTGGCTTTACTGCGAACCGTGGCCTTCATTTTTATCTGGCTGACTTCATTGATTGTGTGGTTGTTGTTTCGGGTTTTGTTGCTGGTTAAATTTTTCCGCATCGAAAAAGTCCAGGTTGAAGTCAATAAGTTGCAAATTTAAGGAAGTTTATGGCGCAAGATTATTACCAAATCCTAGGTATTTCCAAATCTGCCTCGGCAGAGGAAATTAAACGCGCCTATCGCAAGCTGGCCCACCAGTACCATCCGGATAAGGGCGCGGGCAGCGAGTCAAAATTTAAGGAAGTCAGCGAAGCTTATCAGGTCTTATCCGACCCGGGCAAACGGCAGCAGTATGACCGGTTTGGCACGACCTTCAACCAGAACCAGGCGCGCGGCCAGGGTGCGCAACAGGGCGGTTTTAATGCCCAAGGATTTGATTTTAATGATTTTGCCCAGGGTTTTGGCGGGTTTGATTTTGACGACCCGATGGATATCTTTAGCAATATTTTTGGTGGCGGCCGGCGACCGCGGCGGGAGCGCGGAGTTGATTTGGAAATGGCAATGGATCTGTCTTTTGACGAGGCCGTTTTCGGAGTGGAAAAAGAAATTAGCTTAGAAAAAACCGATGCCTGCGAACATTGTTCCGGCTCAGGCGCCGAACCCGGCAGTAAAATCAACACTTGTCCCAAATGCCACGGCCAGGGCCAGATTCGGGTTACGCGCCAAACGATCCTCGGCCAGATGTCTTCGGTCAGCACCTGTGATCGTTGTGATGGCAATGGTAAAGTGGCGGAACGGGCCTGCTCGGTTTGCAAAGGATCGGGCCAGCAGCGCCGGACCAAAACTATCAAGGTCAAAATTCCGGCTGGGGTGGAGAACGGCCAGCGGATTCGGATCAGCAAAGAAGGCGAAGTCGGCTACAAAGGCTCAAATTTTGGCGATTTGTATTTACAATTGCGGGTGGCGACTAAATCCGGTTTTAAGCGGGAAGGAGCCGCGGTTTTTTCTGAAATTCCGATTAGTTTTTATCAAGCCGCCCTGGGCACGATCCTGGATGTACCGACCGTGGATGGAAAAGCGCAGGTCAAAATTCCGGCCGGCACGCAGTCAGGCAAAGTTTTCCGACTCAAAGGCCGCGGCGCGCCAATCCTTAACGGTTCCGGCCGCGGTGACCATCTGCTCACGGTGCGAGTGGTGACGCCGACCAAGCTTAATAAGAAAGAAAAAGAACTCTTCAAAAAATTATCGGAAGAGTCGGGCGAGAGCGCGCAAGTTGATGAGAGTTTTTGGGACAAGATCGTCGGCTAAATAAAAAAATCGCCCGATCGGGCGGAATTTTTTGGTGGGTGTGGCGCGGATCGAACGCGCGACCCTCTGCTTAAAAGGCAGGTGCTCTACCACTGAGCTACACACCCAGGCAAAAATACTCGTGTATTATACATTTGTTTTCGGCATTTTTCAAGGCATTGACGGGGCTTTTTTATTTTGCTATTTTGATAATCTCATTTTGTGTCACGGGCGCGAAAAGATGTTTTTATTTTTGGGCCCGTGTCCCAAATTCCCCACGGAGGAAAAACAGTGACCAACAAGGTCAAGGATAGTTCGCAGGACCCGAAAGGGCAGACTTTGGAAATCGACGAGCCAGGGGCTCAGAGTCATCTTCTTCAGGCCGTGCACCACCAAGCCGAGAAAGGCAGGCTCGGGCTTGAAGTCATGAGGGCTCAGGGTGACGAGGCCCGGAAGCTCCGCGATGCAGCTCTGAGTCAACGCGACGAGGCGTTGCAAGCGCGTGAGACAGCGCTCAGTGAACGCGAAGAAGCGCTGCAAGCGCGAGACGAGGCTCTGAGTCTGCGCGAGGAAGCGATGAACGAGCGCGAGGAAGCTCTGGTGGCCTCCGGCCAGATCGAGATCTGGGCAGACCGCCAGCATACCCTCAACCGGGTTTTTGCTTTCGGCGTGATCGTGGCTGTGGCGCTTTGCGTCCTGGCCATTCTGACTGGCAATGTCGGCTGGAGATGGCTGGCCGGCATCTGTTTGATCGGCGCTTTGGGCGGAGCTGTCTATGTGCTCCGGCTGCCGGGACGATCGACCCTCCATCTGGTGTGGCAGGAACTCCCTGTCCCGTCCGAACCCGAAGTCGTCGTCAAGTCCGAAGCAGTCGGCTGAGCCCACTTAACCCGGCGCATTATTCGCGCCTATGACCGTGCGATTCCTCCTTGGGATCTCACGGTTCGTTTTTTTAGGATTTATTTTTTATTTCCACAATGAGGCGGCGGGCGGTATCGAAAATCACCGGCACCTCCAGATAGTCAATCAAAATCGCGATCCAGGCGATGGCCGTGCTCCAGTGAAACAAATGCAGGCTGGCATTGAATTTTTTAATCACAATTTCATCGGTAATCCAGAAGATATGCAGCAACTGGATGTTTAGCGAAAATAAAAACCAGAGATATTTGTAAGAAAATTTTTCTCTCAGCAGGTAAATATAGAGGATATTGGTCGAGACTAGCGCCGGGATTTCCGAATAGTCGATAAAGGTCGAGAGCACGCCCCAGATTTTTGACAGCCCGAAATAACTCTGCCCGGTCAGTTTGAGCAGGATAATGTCGGTAAACATCCAGTAGAGGTGAAACAGCTGGAGGGCAAAGAGAAAAACGGTTACGGTCAGATTGACCCGGTAGTATTTTTGATACCAATCCCAAAATCTTTGAAACATAGTATAATGATAACATGCAGGAACGACTCCAAAAATACATTTCGCAAGCCGGAATTGCCTCGCGCCGCCACGCCGAGGAATTAATTTTGGCCGGTAAGGTCAAGGTTAATGGTCGGGTGGTTAAAATTTTGGGCACCAAAGTTGATTCGGCCAAGGACAAAGTGGAAGTTGACGGCAAAAAAATTGGTCAGCAGAAATTGATTTATCTGGTTTTGAACAAACCGAAGCGCTATATGACCACCAGGAATGATCCGCGCGCCCGCCGTACCGTTTTTGACCTCTTGCCGGCGGAATTGAAAAATGTGGTCTGGCCGGTGGGCCGTCTGGATTTCGATACTGAGGGCCTGTTGGTATTCACCAACGACGGTGAGCTGACCCAGGCCATGACCCATCCGTCGATGGAGCACGAAAAAGAATATGAAGTGATTCTCGATAAGGAATTGAGCCGCGGCCGGATCGAAAAAATCGAAACCGGCATGATGATTGACGGTAAAATGACCGCACCGGCCAAAATTAAAACCGCTGGGACCACGGTTCACATTGTCATTCACGAGGGCATGAATCGCCAGGTGCGCAAAATGTTCGGCGAGCTCGGGTTTTCGGTCCGCAACCTCAAGCGCATTCGGATTGGAAAACTGAAGCTCGGTAATGATTTACCCGTAGGTAAATTTATTTTTTTGGACAAAAGTCAAATAGTTTAAATAATTCACCCCCACACCATTTGCCATGCAATGGTGTGGGGGTTTACAATTAGGGGAGTATCGGGTTATCGACAAAAAAGAGTTAATATAACAAAATACTTCTAGTTTTGCCGATGGGAAACAAAATTAATCAAACTAAATGACAACTCCGGAACTTTTGGCATACATTGAGTCCAGCCGCCAAAGCGGCCTGGCCGACAGCGAGATTAAGCAAGCTTTGCTCGCCCAAGGCTGGCCGGTATCTGATATCGATGAGGGATTAACACCTCCCACCGCCGCCGAGAGTATGGCCCCGGCCGGTCCAGGAAAATTATCGTTTTTCAAAAGCAAAAAATTTTTAATCACAAGCGGCGCTGCCGTGGCGGTTTTACTGATCGCTGGCGGTCTCGTTTACGCTTTTTGGCCGGTTGGCCCGGAGGTCATCATGACCCGGATGTTTGATCAGATGGACGGCCTGACCTCTTTTAATTATGAGGGCAATGTCACCGGCACAGTGAACGCTCCCAGCCTGATGTCCCTGGTTCCCACCGCTTTGACTAATAGTAAAACCGTTTATCAGCCCCAGGCCGCGGGCCAGGTGGCCGGGACCACCAATTCGAAAGTCACCCTGGATTTTACCGGGGCGGCAGAAGTGGCGGATGTCAACAACCCAAAAGTTGAATTTTCCTTTACCCTGACTTTTCAGGATTTTGTGTTTGGGGTCGAAACCAAAACCTTGACCAAAACGGTTTATATTAAACTGGATCAGGTGCCGGATTTGGGTTTTATCGATTTGAGCAAAATCAAGAATATCTGGATCAAGATTGATGAATCAGAATTGGGCCAAAGTTCGGCCGGCGACGAATTGACCCCGGAGCAAAAGCGCAAGCTGCGCGAATTGTGGGATACTTCCAATCCCTTCAGCATCAGCGCCAAATTGCCGGATGAAAAAATTGATGGAGCTGCGGTTTACCGGTTTCAATATCAGATTGACCGCGAACGCTTGAAGCAATTTATTGCCGGTTCCGAGCAGATTGCTACCGGTCATGAGATGGATGATACCGAAAAACAGGAATTGTTGAAGGGAGTGACTTTTACCACGGGTGAATTATGGATCGGGAAAAAAGATTATTATCTGCGCAAAATCACCGGCGGGGTCAGCGCCAGCACCGAATCCAATTCCGTGGGCTCAGGCCAGGTCAATTGGGAATTTAAAATGTCCAATTTCAACCAGCCATTGAACATTCAAGCACCCGCTGAATACAAAACCGTGGATGAAATTACGGCCTTGCTCACCGGCCAATCGCTCGGCGATGCCCGGGAGAACTCCCGTGACGCCAAACGAATTTCCGACATCCGCCAACTGCAAACGGCCTTGGAATTATTCTACAATGATAACGCCCGTTATCCGACGGCCTTAAACGGCGTAGTTAATACAAACGATGGATCGCCCAAGTGGTCGACTTACATTTCTTCCTGGCCGGCAGCGCCCGAGCCGGCCGACGGCGGCTGTAGCATGGAGCAAAATCAATATAAATACCAAGGCGGCGGCAGTGATTATTCGCTAACGTTTTGTTTGGGCGGCGTTGTCGGCGGCTATGCGGCCGGGCCGCACACTCTCTCGCCGGCCGGAATCCAATGAAACATAAAACAATTGAAGAGAAAAAAAATATCGTCATCTTGGGCGGCGGTTTTGCCGGCATCCGCGCCGCTTTGGACTTGAATAATTATTTGCATGATAACTCGGATTACCAGATCATTCTGGTCGACCGCAAAGATTATCAATGTTATCATCCCGGTTTATATGAAGCGGCGACGACTGAACACGGATTGGTTGAGGTTCGGCGGGTCAAACGGACGGTGGCAATTTCCTTGGCCCAAATTTTTTACAAAACCAAAGTCAAGGTCTTTAAGGCTTATATTGACCGGATTGCCCTTGCTGATGGGAAAGTTATTACTGACTCGCGCATCTTGAGCTTTGATTATTTGGTCGTGGCCATGGGATCCATCGCGGATTTTTACGATATTCCCGGATTGGATAAGCACGGTTACCCGCTTAAGAATTTGGACGAGGCGATCATGATCCGCAACCGGATTGAGGAAATCGTGATCAAGAAAGATCGGGCCCAGTTCGTCATCGGCGGCGGCGGGTTTGCCGGAACCGAGCTGGCCGGCGAGCTGCATAACCTTTTGAAGCATGAGTGCGAAGATCACGGCAAAAAATTGGAGAATTTTAAGATTATCATTGTCGAGGGGGGAATGTCATTTTTGGGCGGGCTATCGGAAAAAGTGGCCAAGATGGTCGGGGAGCGGCTGACGGGCATGGGCGTGGAAACCCGGTTTTCCAGCCTGATCACCGAAGCCGCCGCGGATCACATCATAATCAATATGAAAGACCGGATCAACTCTGATCTGCTGATCTGGACCGGCGGCGTGCGCTCAATCCGCCTGCCGGTGGATCCGCCAGCTGGCGGAGATTTGGCAGCGGATAAAAAAGACCGGATTATCACTACCGATTTTTTGAACTTGAAACACAGTCCGAATATTTTTATCGCCGGAGATAACCTTTGCTTTACCGATCCGGCAACCAAAAAATCGAATGCCCAGACCGGCCAGGAAGCGGTCCGGCACGGCGCCCTGGTGGCAAAAAATATCTTCCGGCTGATCAAGGGCCGGCCATTGTTGCCTTACAGCGTGGGGCCAACCCGGTTTGTCATCCCAGTGAGCGGCAAATACGCGATTTTGTATACCCCGAATTTATTGGTCGTCGGATTCTGGGGCTGGCTGATCCGCAAAGGGGCGGACTTGCGATATTTTTGGTCGGTTTTGCCGTTATGGACCGCGCTTAAGTATTGGCTGTTTGAAAACAAAATCTTTATGAAAAATGATTAAATAAAAAATATGTTATTAGCTCATGCAGATCAAATTGTTCGGCAGGTTTCCCAATCGCAGCTGGTGGTTGTCGGCACGCCCCAAACCGCTTTTTTGGCATCCCTCGTGGTTGCCGCGGTGTTATTTGGCGTTTATTTCTTAATGGATGCCTTACCGCGACGGCAAAGACAGCATTTGCCAAAAAACAAAGAACTCCGGCTGATTAAAGCTATGATTGTGTTCGTTATGTTGGGGATTATGGCGGCAGGTTGGGATATCTGGTGGCACCGCGCCATCGGCCGGGATAGTTTTTGGATTCTGCCTCATGTCTTTCTGTATTCATCCACGATTTTGGCGATTCTGATCGGCATTCATATCTGGCGGCATACCCGCGAGAAAATTTGGAAAAAAATTGCCTTTGTTTTGACCTTAATTCCGCTGTCGGCGCCGCTGGATAACTTTTGGCACTCCATATACGGGGTGGAGGACTTGTCTCGGCCCGTCAGTTTATCCTGGAGTCCGGCGCATGCGCTGTTGTCTCTGTCCGCTCTGGCAGCTTTGGGGTTGCTGTTTGTGGAACTCAAAAAATTCCACAAGGATAAGGATTTTAATTTTTACGGCCATTTGTGTCTGGGTGCCATTATGGGAGGAATATTTTTTTTGATTCTGCCATTCCATCCGACCGAAGGCTGGGGCCAGGTTTGGGGGTTTGCCGGCGCTGGAGTGATCGCGTGCTGGCTCGTCGGGTATTTGTTAATTGCCGAACGGGCGATGAAAGGCCACGCCAGCGCCGTTTGGGTGACCATGATGTTTTTGTTGCTCAGCCTGGTTTCGTATGGCAAAGAGACAAGCCTGAACATAATTATGATTCCGCACGACCGCCCGCCGCTCTGGCTGTTTATTTTCTCATTTATCTTGCCGGCACTATTGTTGGATGTGACCAAAGGTCGCTTCGGCTATCCTGCCCGCGGTTTCCTGGCGGGGACGCTTTGGGCGGCATTGCTGGTCGGGCTATCGACCCAGTTTTTTGCTCCGGAATTCCAGTATGGTTTGTATGAAATTGTGATCGCGCTGTTTGCCGCCGCCTTGGGCGGCTTGCTGGTCGGCACGATCTTCCAACTTTGGGCCAGGTACGCTAAAACAGATCATCCGTTATGAACATAATATTTTTTGATTTTGTATTTTTGGTCCTGACTTTTCTCGGATACCGGCTGGCTTATCTGCACCGAAGCCGCCAGCACCGGTTTAATTGGTTCGGTTTTATCTCAATCATCATCTGGCCGCTTTTGTATGTAATATTTTTGACGGCTCAGAACGGCTATGGAATTTTGGAATTGTTTTTTGCCAGCGCTATAATCGGTTTATTCTTGGAATACAGTTTGGGATTGATTTACGATAAATTGGAAAATAAAAAACTTTGGAAATATTCCCAGTGGAATATCAACGGTTATGTCAGCTGGTTGTGTATTCCAGTTTGGGGTATTGCCGGGGTGATTTTTTGGACGATAAGCCAAGCCATCGGGTTGTAAGCCCGCGGGCTTTTTTTGTTCCGACGCCGCTTCGCGGGTCGGAACTCCGACCTTGCGTCGGAGTTCCTTTTTTTATAGAATAGATTGCTATGGACCCCGTTAGAAATGAAGTATTTTTTATGTTCAATGGGAATAATGCAGTAAGAATATAATATTAGCCTAATGAAAAATAGCAACGGAATTTCTAACGGGGTGAATAAAGGATTCTGGGATCAATTGAACAAACCGATTTTTGCTTTGGCGCCCATGGCGGATGTCACGGATTTGGCTTTTCGCACGATAATCGCCAAATATGGCAAACCGCCCGTGATGTGGACGGAATTTGTTTCGGTCGATGGCTTGCTCTCGCCGGGCAAGCCCAAATTGCTGGTTGATTTGCAATATACTGAAGCGGAACGGCCGATCGTGGCTCAGATTTTCGGCGCCAAGCCGGAAAATTTTTACCAAGTCGCTCAAATGCTCAAAGCAATGCGATTCGACGGGATCGACATCAACATGGGCTGCCCGGTCAAAAAGGTTCTGAATCAGGCGTCCTGTTCGGCCTTGATTAAAACCCCGGCCCTGGCTCAGGAAATAATTTTGGCAGCCAGGGAAGGCGGGGGAGGCTTACCGGTTTCCGTGAAAACGCGGATTGGATTCAAGACCAATGAGATCGAGACTTGGATCCCTCAGATTTTGGCCACCAAGCCGGCGGCTTTGATTGTGCATTTGCGCACCGTCAAAGAAATGTCCCGGGTGCCGGCGCACTGGGAGCTTGTGCCGGAAATAATGAGAATCAGGAATCAAGAATCCGGAATCAAAGGGCCATTGATCCTGGGCAACGGCGACGTCATGTCCCTGGCCGAAGCTGAACAAAAGGTAAAAGACACCGGGTGCGATGGCGTGATGCTGGGCCGGGGAATCTTTGGCAATCCGTGGTTGTTTAGCCGCCATCAGCCATCAACCGAGGAAAAACTTCGGGTGATGATTGAACACACTTATCTGTTTGAACAAACTTTTGCAGGCGTTAAAAGTTTTGACGTGATGAAGAAACACTACAAGGCTTATGTGGCCGGTTTTGACGGGGCCAAAGAAATCCGGACGGAATTGATGGAACAGGCCAAAACTGCCGCGGACGTGGAGCGGATAATTCACAAGCATTTCCCGAAATTAAATAATTAATTTATTCTTGCCGCTTTCTTCTAGAAGAAAGCGGCGGAAAGAAGTCGGAAATTCGACGGACTCGCGACAATGACATATCTAACCGAGTTTTTGTCGCTCGGACAGGGTCGAATTTCCAAAGAAACCAAAAGCCGCGTATTAGGCGGCTTTATCGAGTTCTTCAAACTGCGAGTTGGACTTCAATTAATGTTTGTTTTGAGTTCTCCCGACCATAGGCATTTTCGCGCATAAATTTTTTAAGTTAATAATTTTTAAGTTTTAATTGTTTCCACGGTTTCGGCTTCCGCCTTGATTTCTTTTTCGAAATCGCATTCTTTGTTCGAGCATTTGATCACGCCGTTTTTCATTTCCATTAAGAGGTCGCCGGATTTTGGGCATTTTTCCCCGGTCGGTTTGCCGTTCATAAGGAATTTACACTGCGGATATTTGGAGCAGGAGTAGAAAATGCCGCGTTTGGATTTACGTTCCACCATTTCGCCTTCGCCGCAAACCGGGCAGGGCACGCCGGTGCTTTTGACAATCTTCTTGATGTTTTTGCATTCCGGGTAGCCGGAGCAGCCGAGGAATGAGCCGAACCGGCCGAATTTGACGACCATCGGCTTACCGCATTTCTCGCAGATTACGCCGGCGTTGTCATCGATGATCTTTTGTTCCTCCGGTAAGGGCCGGGTATATTTGCATTCCGGGTAGGTGGAGCAGCAAATGAATTTGCCGAACCGGCCGAATTTGACCTGCAGCGGGTTGCCGCAGTCCGGGCATTTTTCATCCAACAGTTCGACGTGTCGCTCGACTTCTTTTTCTTTGGTTTTTAGGTTGTCGTGGAACGGGCCGTAAAATTCCTTGATCACCGGCACCCATTCTTTTTCGCCTTCGGCAATCTGGTCGAGTTGTTCTTCCATCTGCGCTGTAAACTGCAAGTCAACGACTTTGGGGAAATGTTCGACCAAAATGTCATTGACGATAAAACCGATATCGGTCGGATGGAATTTTTTCTCAATTTTATCGACGTAGCCGCGATCTTGGATGGTGGAGATGGTCGGGGCATAGGTCGACGGCCGGCCGATGCCTTGTTCTTCCAGGGCTTTGATCAACGACGCGTCGCTAAACCGCGGCGGGGGCTGGGTGAAGTGTTGTTTGGGGAGAATTTTCAGGACCTTGGGCTTGTCGCCCTTGGCCAGTTCGGGCAACAGACCTTCCTGTTCTTCCGCGGTTTCTTCATCCGTGCCTTCCAAATAAACTTTCATAAAGCCGTCGAATTTGATCACTTGGCCGGTGGAACGGAAAATATATTGCTTATCCCCCTTAATCGCGGTATCCACACTGGTTTGGTCAAACACCGCTTCCGGCATCTGGGTGGCGATGGTGCGCTTCCAGATTAAATCGTAGAGGCGATATTGATTGCGATCGAGGTGGGCTTTGACGCTTTCAGGATCCCGATTTAAGTCGGTCGGCCGGATCGCTTCGTGGGCTTCTTGGGCGTTTTTAGACTTAGAGGCGTATTTGCGGGGTTCCGGGAGCAGATAATCCTTGCCGTATTTTTCCGTAATGGCTTGTTTGGCCGATTCCAGGGCAAAGTCCGACAAGTTGACCGAATCGGTTCTCATATATGTGATCAGGCCCGTGGCGCCCTCTTCGCCGATTTCCACGCCTTCATATAATTGTTGGGCATACATCATGGTCTGCTTGGCGCTAAAGCCCAATTTGCGCGCGGCTTCCTGCTGCATCGTCGAAGTGATGAAGGGGGCGGCTGGATTGCGGCGGGTTTCTTTTTTCGTAACTTCAATTATTTCGGCTGGGCGATTGGCTAGATCAGCCAAAATTTTCTTGGCCCGCGCTTCGTCCTTGATGCCGATCTGGCCCAAGGCCTGACCGTCAATTTTGGCGAGCTTGCCGATAAACTGGCCGTCTTTGTTGAAAGTCGCTTCAATGCTCCAATACTCCACCGGTTGAAATTTTTGGATTTCCCGTTCGCGTTCCACGATTAAGCGGACGGCCACGGATTGCACCCGGCCAGCGGACAGGCCGCGTCGGACTTTTTTCCAAAGAAATGGCGAGAGTTCATAGCCGACCAGCCGATCCAGGATGCGGCGCGCCTGTTGGGCATCGACCAGATGGAGATCGAGTTGGCGGGGGTGTTCCAGGGCTTCAGCAATCGCGGTTTTGGTGATTTCATGAAAGGCGATTCGCTTGATGGTTTTCTTTTCCAACCCCAAAGCTGAAATTAAATGCCAGGCAATGGCTTCGCCCTCGCGGTCTTCGTCCGTTGCCAGAATCACTTCGGGCGCATCCTTGGCCAGTTTTTTGAGTTCCGCTACGCGCTTTTTGGCTTTGGGCGGCACGACATAGGTGGGTTCGAAATCATGTTCAATATCAATGCCCATTTTGCTCGCGGGCAAATCGCGGATATGACCGAACGACGCCGCAACGAAGTATTTGCCGTCGAGGAATCGCGTGATGGTTTTGGCCTTGGTCGGGCTTTCCACTATTACCAGTGACTTAGTCATGCCATTAATCTTTACGATTTAATTTCCTTTTGTCAAGTTTACCCCCTCACTTTGGCATACTTGCCGCCGCCTAAATTTTTTACCCGGCCTTTCATTTCCAGCATGGTTAACAAGGAATTAAGATCTGCCGGTCGAAGCTTGAGGAGTTTGATTAAATCATCAATATGGATGGGTTCTTTGGCCAAAACATCGAGCACGGTTTGCTCTTGGGGCGTGGCGGAGAGATCAATCGGTGCCGGGTTGGCGCTCGTGATGTCAAATTCTTCCAGAATATCATTAACTCGTGCCACCAGTTTGGCTCCTTTTTTGATCAGAGCATTGGTGCCGCGGCTGCTCTGGGAAAAAATCGAGCCGGGCACGGCAAAGACCTCCCGATTTTGCTCCAGGGCAAAGTTGGCGGTAATCAGCGAGCCGCTTTCCATGTCAGCTTCGATCACCAGCGTGCCTAAACTCAAGGCGGAGATGATCCGGTTGCGGATGGGAAAATTTTGTTTCTGCACCACCATACCGAGCGGATATTCCGAGACCAGGCAGCCGCGCTCCACGACTTTTTGCGCCAGCTGGAAATTACTGCGCGGGGAAATACTGCTGTTGTCCAAATCCGAGGCCAGCACGGCCACCGGAATGCCGCCTTCCGCTACGCAAACGCTGAGCGCCTGGGCATCGACGCCGAATGCCAGCCCCGAGACAATGCTGAGGTTGTTTTGAACCAGGCCGGTGATTAGCTCTTGGCAGGCTTGCTGGCCGTAGCTGGTTATTTTGCGGGTGCCGACCACGGCCACGCTCGCTGCAGTGAGGATCTGTTGGTTGCCGCGAACATAGAGGACCGGCGGCGCGGCCGCGACTTCCTTAAGCAGCGGGGGATAACCGACTTCGCCAATCGTCAACACTTCAATCTGCCGGCGGGTTAATTCCGCGAACGCCAACTCCGGATTGATCTGCGGTTTTTTGTCACGGATGATCTGAGCCAGTTTTTGTGAAATGCCAGCGTGCAAATATTCCGCTTGTGCAGCGAACCAGGCCGGTTCAAATCCGCCGAAGTGCTTAAACAGCCGCAGGAGGCTCACCGGGCCGATCTGCGGGATCAGGTTAAAGCCGTTTCCAAAAATTTTATTGGCGATCGGGTTAGCGGCCATAGTGTTGACAAAACTTGCGGTTTTTGCTAAGATTGCTTGTCATGCTGGCTAATTAGCGTTAAGCTATTATACAGTATTGATTTTACAATATTTTATAGCTAGCGTCTTTGATCCTACCTAGCAAGCGGCGAAAGGAAACAGCATCCCTCCTATTGTTTCCGAGTAACCACAAGTTAAGGCTGGTGCGGTTTTCCGCATAGGTCTTGCGCTTATAGGTAGGGTCAAGGACGTTAAGGTGCATTGTGGGAATTAGCCCGTGGTGCATTTTTTTGTAACGTCATTTTCCAATCGAGACTGGAGGGTTTCGATGAGGCATAAGGATTTTATCCGAGCTGTCTGTTTTTGCGCCCTCCTGCTTGGGTTGGCGCTCTCGGCGATCTATTTCTGTCTGCAGGTGCAGGTCGTGGCCGGTTTGTTGTTGGCCATGGTCGGAGTTGGACTCGGCCTGATCTCGTTTATGGCGGGCGCCCGAATTTCGGATCAAGAGGATGATCCGGTGGCTAGCCTGCCTGCGGGTCGCGGTTATCAATATGTGCCGATACCGCCGCCCCCGCCGAGATGGGCATTCAGCTCCAACCGTCTAATCCGCTCCGGCGGACATTTCTGGGATCGGATCAGCCGGCTGGTTCGAAAGCCGATCCGATTTTTGACCGCGCTCTGGTAGTCCCGCCAGTCCGGTTCGGCCAATCGGACTTTCCCAAAACGGCTGTTTCCCCGGCCGTTAACATCAACCAGGTAGGTATCGTTTGGAGGCCATCGTGGCAAGATATTTTTTTAGGGTGGGACAGCTTGCGGGTTTTGACCGGGTAATCGCGCGAAAGGTGCTGAGCAAGTCTCAGCCGCAATCCGGGCGCAAGGGCGGCCAGCAGAGTCTCGAACGCAAGCCGGACCCCACGGTCTGGCAGGCGTCAAACCCGCCGCGCTTGCAGCCGGCTCCGGCTCCGCTCCCGCCACTCAGCCATTCGGGTTCGATCGACCTGGGCATCGACGTGCGCCGGGTCGGCAAACTCGATTCGTAATCTCCGCCTCACCGCACCAGTTTTTCCGGGCCGCAGGTGACAACTTCTCCAATTGTCACCGGCGGCTCTTCCTTTTGGCTAAATTTAACGCCTCACATAGGGTGAGGCGTTAAAGCGATTATCCATTGTATTTGGACTGCGCAATTTCCAACCCTTCGGTTTGCAGCACCTCCACCGCTTGTTTGGCTTTTTCCAAAACTTCTTTCATTAGTGGCTCTTCTTGGGCCATAAATTTTTGTAAGACAAAATCTTCACCCGGCATTAAACCACGCAGTTCCGGGTTATCAATGCCCAGCCGAATTCGGATAAAGTTTTGGGTGCCCAGTTCATCAATGATGTTCTGCACCCCGTTGTGGCCGGCGGCCGAGGCGTTTTTTTGGATCCGGATGGCACCGAGCGGGAAATCCAGATCATCATGCACGATCACCAAAGTCGCGTCCGGATAAAATTTCATGATTTCTTTCACCGCCTTCCCGGATTTGTTCATAAACGTTTGGGGCTTAGCCAGGATGACATCATCGAGCTTTATGAATTGGGAATCATATTTATTGTTCCAAGCCGCGCCGCCGGAGAGCAAGTCCAAGACGGCAAAGCCCAGGTTATGGCGGGTTCGCCCGTATTTGTTGCCCGGATTGCCCAAACCTATAATGAGAAACATAGAGTTTTCGCAATCCTGACGAAAGTCAGGATCTATTTCCGAGATGCTGAAACAAGTTCAGCATTGCGTTAATTTTTCTTAGTATATCTAATTTCAATCGGCGTGCCCTCCAGGCCGAATTTCAGGCGGAATTGTTTTTCGAACCATCTTTTCCAGGCGGTGGCGATGGCCGCCGGAAAATTGACGGTCATTTTGAAGGTCGGCGGCGCAGTGCCGATTTGCTTAAGGTTATAGATTTTCGGCGCGCGCTGATCTTCCATCTTGCCCGGCATACTCTCTTTGGTGATTTTTTCGAGAAAAGCGTCGAGTTCGTCCGGGTCGATTTCGCGCCTAGCCGCCCGGTGCGCCTCTATGGCGAATTTTAACAGAAGGTCGAGGCCCTGGGAAGTTTTGGCGGAAATAAACAGGACCGGCAAATACCACATTTGAGGCAGATAGTCCGGCAAGGTATCGAGTAGCCTTTGCTGGTCATTGGGGGCGAGCAAATCAATTTTATTGAGCGCCACGACGCAGCTTTTTTGGGCATCCAGAATTTGCTCCGCGATAATCTGGTCCTGGACCGAGAGTTCTTGGCTGGCATCGACCGTAAAGAAGATCACATCAGCCTGGCTGATGGTGCGGATCGACTGCATGGCCGCGGCTGCCGCCACGTCCGAATCCTGGTTCCATTTCTTTTTAATCCCGGCGGTATCGAGCAAAATGAATTTTTGTCCGCCATGCTCGAACGGCACTTCTACGGTGGAGCGGGTGGTGCCCGCAATCGGCGAGGTGATCAGCCGCTCTTGCTTTAAGAGGGCGTTAATCAAAGATGATTTGCCGACATTGGGCTTGCCGACAAAGGCAATGCGCAAACCCTCTTCTTGATTTTTATCGGCGGCGTCAAATTGTTTTTTAAGTTCAGCCACCACGGCATCCAGCAGGTCGCCGATGCCAGCGCCGTTGATCGAGGACATGGCATAGGTTTCCCCCAGGCCGAGTTTTAAATAGCCGCTGGCCGCGGTTTCGGTTTTGGCGTTGCGGGTATCAATCTTGTTGACGGCCAAGACAATCGGCTTTTTGGTTTGCTTCAGCTGCGCTGCAACCCGTAGGTCTTCCGAGCCCACCGGAGTTTGCCCGTCGACGATGTATAAGATCAAATCCGCTTCGTCGCGCGCGATTTGGGTTTGTTTCTGCACGTTTTTTTCCAGATCAGAATCCGGATTGCCGATAATTCCGGCGGTGTCGATCAGATAAAACGACAGGCCGTTCCAGGCGGCCAGACCATAGGCCCGGTCGCGGGTGGTGCCGGCTTCCGGGTAGGTCAGAGCCTTGCGTTCTTCCAGAACTTTGTTGAAGAAAGTCGATTTGCCGGAATTGGGCGATCCAATGATGGCAACCAGGGGAATTCTCACAAATTATCCTTTCCGATAATAATGACAAAGTCGGCCGGACTGGCCGGGTAGTTGACGTCTGACAAATTCAACCGGAAATTTGATTTTAAATATTCCAGGGTCTGCGGTTTGCCGTTATGGGAATTATCGTAAAGCAGAGTTTGTTCGTAGGGAACCTTGCCCTGGAAGGTCGTGTATTTAATGACTACCCCAAAGTCGGCCAGCGGGCCGAAGAGCTTGTTGGCCAAACCGGTTTTGCCGACGGAGTTTTGGAGTTCAAGGCTGGCCGCTTCTTTTCTAAGCTTGGCCAAAATCGGAGCCAGGCGCACGAATTCGTGGATGTCCCCGAGCGTTTTGCCGACGCAGGGATGAATAACATACATTGGCACGACCTGCGGCTCTGCCGGGGCCGAATCCGGAGCAGGGGCCGTGGGCTTTGTTGCGAGTGTCTCAGTTGCGGTTGGGGTTTCTGGCGCCGGTTTGGCCGGCACCACAATGTGTTTGCCCGTGTTGGCGTCGACGAGCTCGGAACAAATCAGATTGGTCTGCGGTTCCAGGGAGAACGAGTAGATAGCGTCACTGGCGGTCTCTTTGGCCAGATCGGCCAGGCGTTTCATTTCGTAAGGTTCGAGATTGGTGCGGAAATTGTCGGAAAAATCGGCCAGTAAATTGTTAATGGTGGCCAGATCAGTCAAATTAAGGGACAAAACCCGCTCCTTGAGCGCGGTGATGATTTTTTTCTGGCGTTCCGACCGGGCAAAATCCGATCCTTCGTTGTTGTTTTCGCTGTGGCGGGAGCGAGCAAAAATCAGCGCCGTGCGGCCGTCCATATGGGCCGGGCCTTTGGCAAAAGTCACGGGAGAGAGATAGCCTTTGGTATCGTTGGGGTAATCATTGGGGAATGTTGTATCGGTAAATGTATTATCGATCACGACGTCAACTCCGCCGACATCGTTAACCGCTTTGACAAATCCTTGGAAATCAATCACAGCGTAGTAAGGGATGGTCAGGCCGGTGACTTCCTGCGCCGCCCAAATCGCGGCATCGCCGGCTGTATTCGGATCATCGCGGTAACCGTAAGCATAAGCGGCGTTGATTTTATTGTAGCCGACTTTGGGCAGAACTAAGGCAAAATCACGCGGGATCGAAGTCAGCACGACCTCGTGGCTCTTGAGATCAATGCTGGCGACGATCATCGTGTCGGCCAGATGCGCGCCATCGTGGCCCTCGCCGCCGATGCCCATAAGCAGAATGTTAACCGCGCCGTCTTCTTCTCCGATTAAAGGCCGATCCGGGCTGATGATCAGATTCCCGATCCGGGTAAAGATATTTTGTTTACTGGTAAAGATTTGATTGGTTCGGGAAAAAACCCGGGTTACACCCCAGAGGCCAAGAGTCAATAAAATCACCACGACCAAAAGCCACTTCAATTTGCGAAACCGCCTCTTGCGGGGCGGCGTAAAATTGGAACCAGCCGGCGGTCTGATCCCATTGGGTTTGATGACATCAAAGTTTGGCATAATGCCAAGTTATTATACCGGAAAGAGTATTGATTTTCCACCCGCCCGCCATTGTCCCGCCGCGGCGGGACTCAGGCGTTGCGGGCACGCCCCTTCTTTGTTAAGCTTATGAAGTCCTTTGTTATGCGGGCGGTTAGCTTCCGCCCAACTTCAGTTGGGCGAGGCTCGCCTCACAAAGTGAGGCGGCAGCCTTATCTTACATTTGGATGATTAGCTCAGCTGGTTAGAGCGCGTCGTTCACATCGACGAGGTCAGTGGTTCGAGTCCACTATCATCCACCATAAAATAATTTTATGTCTCCAAACGAGTCCAATCCAGAAAATCAAAACCCCTCCTCCGGCACATTTGTTTCGGGCCTTCTGTTCATCTGGGATTTTTTGAAAATAGTGATCATTGCCCTGGCAATTATCGTCCCGATTCGCTATTTTATTTTTCAGCCGTTTATTGTTTCCGGTTCTAGTATGGAACCCAATTTCCAAAACGGCCAATATTTGGTCATTGACGAACTGACTTATCATTTCGGCAATCCAAGCCGTGGCCAAGTGGTCGTCCTGCGCTATCCGAAAGATCCCAAACAATTTTTTATCAAGCGGGTGATCGGCCTGCCGCATGAACGGGTGGAAATTGACAACGGTAAGGTAATAATTTTTTCGCCGGGCAACCCGGAAGGAGCGCCGCTGGATGAGTCTTATTTGTCCAATCAAGGATTGACCTTTCCGCATGACGCGGCCGTGGTCGGTGGCAAGAATGTCTTGACCATTGGCGATGACGAATATTTCGTCATGGGCGATAACCGCCTGGCGTCATCGGATTCGCGTGATTGGGGCGTGCTCAAGCGGTCCAATATCATCGGAAAGGTGTTTTTGCGGGCCTTGCCATTAAACGAGTTTGAGGTATACACTAAAACTCCAGCGTATAGCTTTTAGCAAAGTAAAAGGGAAAAAGTAAAAAGTAAAACAAAAGTAAAATAAACTGGAAGTTTTGACTTTTTATTTCTAACTTTTTACTTTTTATTATGGGCCGCCCCAAAAAACCAACTCCAAATGTTGAAAAAGCCCCTCATCGATTGCCCGGCAGTTTTGACCTGGGTCAGGACCAGTTTATGTCTTGGGAAGGATTTTGGGAGAAAGTGGTGGCGCTTTCGCGCACTTTTGGTTTTAGTCAGGTGCAGACGCCGATGTTCGAGGACTCGCGGCTGTTCGGCTTTTGGTCCAAAGTCGGCTGCCAGTTGCTGAATTTTCTGCAAACCAAAGGCCCCAGCATTGCTGCCGCTCCGGCCGGCATTTTTGGCCTTGCCCGGCTATATCTGCCCCTGCAGGAACAGGAACCGATAAAGGTGGTGAAATGGTATTATGATATGCTGGTCGCCTGCTGGGATGAAAAAAATGAGTTAAAGCAAAATCGGGAATTTGGCTTTCAGATTTTCGGACCCGTGGCGCCGGTCAGCGATGCCCAACTCCTCAATTTACTACTGCGGTTGTTTACCGAAGTCGGTTTAAGCAATTTTTCTCTGGAAGTCAACAATGTCGGCTGCGTGGAATGCCAGCCCAATTATCAGGACCAGCTCAAAATTTATTTTAAAGACAAGAAATACGATTTATGTGAAAATTGTTTGATCTACCTCGAGGCCGGCAACCCGCTGCAGATTTTTGCCTGCAAAAATTTAGCCTGCTCCACAACAACAACCGACGCGCCCGTGATCGTCGACTATTTATGCGAGACTTGCCGAGCCCAGCTGATTTCGGTGCTGGAAGGTCTGGATGAGCTGGCTATCAGCTATAACCTCAATCCGCATGTCATCGGCCGGCCTTGGAATCGTCGGACCGTGTTTGAACTGCGTTGCCGGATCGCCGATCAGGATTTCGTGCTCGGGACCGGGGGTCATTCCGACGAGCTGATCCAATCGTTGGGCGGAGCGGCCTGTCCGGCCTTGGGATTTGATTCCACTCAGGAAGTCATCCTTAAAGCCTTGGAATTGGCCCAGATTAAATTTGCCGCCAAACATCGGGCCGAAGTGTTTCTGGTGCCGTTGGGGGAGCTGGCTGCGAAAAAATCGTTGAAACTTTTTACCGAACTGTGGAATCATGATATCATCGCTTCCGAATTTTCCGGTCCCAGTTCGATCAAAATGCAGCTTAAGCTGGCGGAATCGAGCAAAGCCAGTATCGCTCTGATTATCGGCCACAAGGAAGCCCGGGAAGGCACCGTGATTTTGCGCGACGTGCGGTCAGGTATGCAGGAGCTGTTTGTGATCGACCGGATCATCGATGAAGTCAAAAAAAGATTAGGCCGGTAACCTGTGGATATTTGACCATTCAGCGGTTTTGTGGTATATTCCACGTAGAATTTTCTCCGACGCTCCGAAATATCGGAGGTCGGAGTCCCGACCGAAGCGTCGGGAAAGAAAGGGGTGATTGATTTTGGTAGTAGTAAAGAAAAAAGACGGCGAATCCTTCGAAGGATTGCTGAGGCGGTTTAACCGCAAGATTCAACAAAGCGGAGTTTTGATTCGCGCCCGCCGAATCCGCTTTTTCGAGCCGGCCAAATCCCGCAACTTATTGCGTGAAGCGGCCCAGCGCCGCAGCGAAAATCGCGAAAAGCGCGAAGAACTGAAGAAACAAGGCAAGTTTGTGCCAACCCGAAGTTTTAAGAGACGCTAAAAATTTAACTGTCCGTAAAGATTGATTACTGATGAGCTTAATTCAAACTATTGATCAGGATTTAACCACGGCGCTGAAAGCCAAAGATGAAATTGCGGTTTCAGCGCTGCGTAATTTGAAGGCCGCATTCAAAAATGCGGAAATTGCCGCCCAGACGCAGTCTGGGCGAGCCTCGCCCACCGAAGGTGGGCGGGAACTGCTAAGTGACGGCGAAGCGCTCAAAGTGGTTGCAAAAAAAGTTAAGCAGCATAAAGATTCGATCGAAAGTTTTGCCGCCGGTGGCCGCGCCGATCTGGTTGCCAACGAGCAGGCTCAGATGAAGACCTTAGAAAAATATTTACCGCAAGCCCTGCCGGAATCAGAAGTCGCGAAAATCGTGGATGAGACGATTGCGACTGGCAATGCCACTAAGGCCGACTTTGGCAGAGTCATGAAAGAAGTGGTGGCGAAAGTGGGCGCAAGAGCCGACGGTTCGGTAATTTCCAAACTGGTCAAAGAACGTTTAAAATAATTTAACTGTTTGTTCCCTCCCCTCGTCAGGGGAGGGGAAATCTAAAAAGAAAAAATCAAATGGCGAAAGAAAAAATATTTATCGGGCTTGATGTCGGCTCCTCCACTATCCGGGTGGTCGTCGGTAAGCAAGAATCAGAATTGGGGAGCCCCAGTATTGTCGGCGTGGGCGAAGCCTCTTCAGCTGGCATCCGCCGCGGCGTCATAGTCGACATCGATGAGGCGGTTTCCAGCATTTCGGAAGCCCTGGAAAAAGCCGAGCGCATGACGGGGTTAACTTTGGATCATGCCGTGGTTTCGGTCGGCGGGGCCCAGATTACCTCCCAGGAAAGCCACGGGGTCGTGGCGGTGGCCCGGGCGGACGGCGAAATCACGGAGGCCGATGTGGTCCGGGTCGTGGATGCCTCCCAAGCGATTTCCATTCCCGCCAACCGGGAAATTTTACATGTTATCCCCAAAAATTTTACTGTCGACGGTCAAACCGGCATCAAAGATCCGGTCGGCATGTCCGGCATCCGCCTGGAAGTCGATAGCCAGATCATTCAGGCCTCCGTGCCGTTTATTAAAAATCTCACCAAATGCATTTTGCAGGCCGGACTGGAAATCGATGATCTGGTTTTGGCGCCATTGGCCTCGGCCCAGGCCGTGCTGAATAAAAAACAGAAGGAGCTGGGTGTGGTTTTGATCGATCTCGGTGGTGGCACCACCGGCCTCGTCGTGTTTGAGGAAGGCGATCTGGCTGCCAGCACGATTTTGCCAGTCGGTAGCATGCACATTACTAATGACTTGGCGATTGGCCTGCGCACCTCGGTTGACACCGCTGAAAAAGTGAAGTTGCAATATGGCCACGCGGAAGCTCGCGAGGTCAAAAAGGATGTGGAAATCGATTTGGCCAAGATTGACAAGCAGGAAGAGGGCCGGGTCAGCATCAAACACATTGCGGAAATCATTGAGGCCCGGTTGGAAGAGATTTTTGACCTCGTTAACCGCGAGCTAAAACGCATTAACCGTGACGGCCAGCTGCCGGCGGGGGCGATTTTGACTGGCGGTGGCGCGAAACTTCCCGGTGTAGTAGAATTAGCCAAGAAGCATTTACGCCTGCCTGTTTCGCTTGGCTTGCCCGGCACCGTGACCGCCGTTTTGGACCGGGTCAATGAGCCGCAGTTTGCCACAGCCGTCGGGCTGGTCATGTGGGCCAATGAATATTTGCTCGGCTCATCGCGCACGGTCAATAAATTTGCCCGCAAGTTCCTGGAGCACGAGTCCGTGAACAAAATGCGCAAATGGTTTAAATCATTTTTGCCATAGTATGAAATACAAATCCTCTGAGGTTAAACCCAAAATCGAAACATTCGCCCGGATTAAAGTTGTCGGCGTCGGCGGCAGCGGCCACAATGCCATTCATCGCATGATGGAAACCGGTATCCGCGGCGTGGAGTTTGTCGCGGTCAACACTGACGCGCAGGCACTGCATAATTCCCAGGCTGATGAAAAAATCCACATTGGTAAATCCATAACCCGCGGCCTCGGCGCCGGCATGAACCCGGACATTGGACGCGCGGCGGCGGAAGAATCAAAAGAAGAAATCCTCGATGCCATCCATAACGCGGACATGGTGTTTATCACCTGCGGTCTTGGCGGCGGCACCGGCACCGGCGCTGCGCCGGTTGTGGCGGAGCTCGCCCGCAAAACCGGCATCCTGACCGTCGGGGTGGTCACCAAGCCGTTTGCATTCGAAGGAGCCAAGCGCCGCGAACTGGCGGAACGGGGCTTGGAAATGCTCAAACAGCACGTTGATACCATTATCGTCATTCCCAACGACCGGATTTTACAAATAATTGATAAGAAAACCTCGCTCCTGGATGCGTTTAAAACTGTGGATGATGTTTTGCGCCAGGGCGTGGCCGGAATTTCCGATTTGATCACCACTCCGGGCACGATCAACGTCGACTTTGCCGATGTTAAGGCCGTCATGCAGAATGCCGGCTCGGCTCTGATGGGCATCGGGCGCGGCACCGGAGAAAACCGGGCCCTGGATGCGGCGCGCGCGGCAATTGATTCGCCGTTGCTCGAACTTTCGATCGACGGCGCGCGCGGCGTGTTGTTCAATATCACCGGCGGCAAAGATTTATCCATGCACGAAGTTGAGGAAGCTGCCAAATTCATCACCAAGTCCGTGGATCCGGAAGCCAAAATCATTTTTGGCACGGTCATTGATGAGGAAATGGATGAGGAAGTCAAAATTACCGTGGTCGCCACCGGGTTTGATGAAAATATGCGCCGCACGGAATCAATGAGCGCCCCGGTCCGGAAGGAAGAACCGATAGTGATGAAGAGTGAGGTCAAAAAGCCCATTTACGCGCCGAAGGTGATTGAGGAAGAGCTGGAGATCGACCCGGCGGATCAGGATGAACTGGAAATCCCGGCGTTTATCAGAAAGAAAATCAAATAGAATCTAGAAACTAGAATCTGGAATTTAGAATACTGCCACCCCGAACTCGCCTGCCCGTCCCTTTGGCGGGGTTCGGGGTCTGTTTTTGCATTTGCTTACCAATGCCCCCGTTTGGTATTCTATATTGTCACGGCCCATGAATGGGTGCGTGAATTCAGAAGGAGAAGCAGGGATGAAGCCACTGATTATTCTGGCGCTTGATGGCTTGGGATACAATCAGGCTGTCGAGAAGATGAAGCAACTCGAAGAGCTCATGGGATGGATCAAGGCCGCGAAGATCCATGATCTCTGGGATGAGTGCGGTCCGAGTGTCGCACAGATGCTCAAGGACGACACTGCCGTCGCGCAAGTGATGGCCGATCTGAAGATCGAGGACATCCCGGTGACTGCGAAGAAGCGCGTCATGGCTGTTTGCAAGTCCGCGGCCGACATCGTCACGGTGCACATCGCCGGCGGGATCGACATGCTCTACGGCGCGCTCGATGGCGCGGACGGCAAGATCGAAGTCTGGGGGATCACGGCACTCACCTCGCTTGGCGAGGAGGAAGTGCACCTGACGACCGGCCAGCCCTCGAAAGCTGTCGTCCTGCAGCGTGCGCGGAACGCGAAGCTGGTCGAGCTCAACGGAATCGTTTGCTCCCCGCAGGAGCTGGCGATGCTCAGCAAGCGGCGTGAGTTGCAGGGATTGCCGTTCTACACGCCGGGAGTCCGTTCCGCAGGTGTGAAGCAGGATGACCAGGCCCGGGTCGACACGCACGAGAATGCGTTCAAGAATGGCGCCAGCGGCATCGTGGTGGGTCGTGAATTCAGCGAAGCCGCGGATCCGAAGGCGGCGATTGCCAATATCGTCGCGCAGATCAGCGCCGTAACCAACTGAAACAAGCCGCGCGCCACGCGGCTGAAGGAGGAGGCCGTGAAACTGACACGAATCGATGCGATCCAGAAGGATCCGCGGGCCTTGATGCGGGGGCTCAAAGGCTACTACAAATGCCCGCGGGGCCCGAATCGCGAATGGCTGGGACCGGTTGTCGGCTACACCGAATGTGATCCGGTCACCGGTTTGCAGTATGTGGGCGATGTCTACCTTAACTTCGCTCCCATCGAGCAGTATCGGTTCGTTTACGATGAATGGGCGGTCAAAATGATCGACCGGTTGCGCCCGTTCAATCCGACCGTCGTCATGGGCATGCCCATGGGCGGGATTCTTGTCGCCGACAGTATCGCCCGCGCATTGGCCTGTCGTGTGATCTACGCCGATAGGAAGGTCGTCGCGCTGGCGACGTCGACCAGCCGGGAGAAGTCGATACTCATTCTGGGACGGCACGATCTCGATCCGGATGACCGGGTGATCGTGGCTGACGACGTCCTGAACAACTTCCGGACCACGGGCGAAGGGGTCGCCCTTGTAGGGAGCAAGAGCGCCATGGCGGTGGCTATTGCCGGGTTCTTTAACCGGTCGCTCCATCGGGTGTGGTTCGGCGTGCCGGTAGTCAGTCTGATCCACGACCCGCTGCCGCAATACCAGCAGGAGGATCCGGAAGTCGCCGCGGAGATTGAGAAAGGCAACGTGGCCTGGAAGCCCAAGGACGAATGGGATCGGCTCGAGGCGGCCATGCTGGCCCATCCGGAACCGGAGCAGACGTAAGCAGGAGGAAGGGTGAGGAGGACGAAAAAAACGGAGGCTGGGAGTCGACTCGACATCGACCCAAGACAGCCTCCGTCCCTCTTTTTATATGCTATTCGTTATGTAACAACCACCAACCTATCGCTCTATGGTTGTTACACCGGTTTTTTTCTATTTATTTTCTAAAACTAAATCCCACACGGCTTTGGCGGCGTTGATGGATTCTCCGATCAGGGGATCGTGATGTAAATTGATAAACGGCGCGCCGTTGCATTCGATAATGCCGGCTTTTTGTTCTTTGTAGGATTTTCTAATATCCGGCACGATGAAATCAAACCCCAAGATCGAAACGTTGAGCACCTGGCCGGCTTTTTCCAGCATAGCTTTGGTTTCTGGATGAGTGTAGGGGGTAGCGTCAAAACTCGTGCCACCGTAGTTGACTCCAATTTTTTCTGACAGATAAACGGTTTTTCCGGCCGGCAACACGGTTTCCATGGTTAGCCCTTGCCGCTGCATGAAATACGGATTGACTTGGATTTCTTTTACGCCCATCGGCCGGCCGGCGTCGGTTTGTCGGATCAGTTCTAAAATTGAGTTTTGGTCATCCCCGGTGACCTTGGGCGAGCTGCCGCCTAAGACCCCAATCAGCTTGCCGCCGATGATGGTGCCGCGCTGGACATCGCCGAAGAGGTGTTCTTCGACAATTACCCAGTGGCAGAGTTGTTTGGCGATTTTAAACGCCTGCCAAAAATCATCTTCGGTGTAAATAAAGGTCGTGGTGTGCCGGCCACGCGATCCGGCGCGCGGCTTGACGATGACCGGCTTATTCAGTTGATGGAACATTTGCTTGGCCGCCGCATACCTGAAAAACGCCCCGCCCTTGGCCGTGGGCAGGCTATGTTCGCGCAGTTTTTTCTTGAGCAGCCATTTATCATCGACCCAGGTTAAGTTGCTAGTGGCGACGTGTTCGCGCCGCGGCAGGTTCATAAACCAAAAATCCCGGTTATTGATCCGGCTTTTGTATAAATCAATCGAGCGGTTAAATGGTTTGATCTCCTCGATCGGGATTTGCCGCCGCATGGCTTCCGCCCAAATCACCCGCGCCCGGTCATATTTGATTTCGTCGATGCTGGTATTGATGGTGATCAGGCCCATAGCCTTGAGGATTCGATAAAGCCCGATGCCGACCAAGTTACCAAGCTTGTCCCCGGCGGCGCCGAGGGGACTTTGAGACAAGCCGCGCCGAATCGGCCCAAATGCGATGTCGAGGGATTCATAAAACTTATGAACCGTGTGTGGGATAGGGTTGTTGCCGCAGTAAAGACAGCTTGATTTGGATTTTTCCAGATTAGAGGTCATAAATATAATTAATTATACCCCTCACCCGGCGCTTCGCGCCACCCTCTCCCGCAAAGGGAGAGGGAAAATTTGAAATTGACACAGGGAAACCCTCATGGCACTCTTTTGTTGATAAGTTTCTCTACCGGTAGTTCCGCCCGTAGAAAATAGCCCGAAATTGGCTTTTGACAGCATTCTATATATAGGGTTATATTATCTATGGTAAACACTATATCTTGTGTTCGAAGCCCTAAGGCTTACCCTTTGGACACAAATATCCAGACAAACACCAACACGGGCACATTCTAAAAATCACCGAGAGGCTTATTTTAAGCAAAATCCCTCTTATTTTTTTTACGCCAAAAAACCGGAGACAATTTCATGCGCTGCCCCAACTGTCAAAATGACGACACCAAAGTTTTGGACTCCCGTCCGATTTCAGATGGTTTGGCCATCCGGCGCCGCCGGGAATGCACCAAATGCGGCGCCCGATTCTCCACCCACGAGGAAATGGAAATTTTGGATCTGACCGTGGTGAAGCGCGACGGCCGAACCGAAGCTTACATGAGGGAAAAGATTGAATCCGGCATCCGCAAGGCCTTTGAGAAACGTCCTCTGACGCGAGACGATTTCCATGCCTTGGTCTCCGGCATCGAGCAGGATATCCAGAAGTCCGGCAAGGAGCAGATCCCGGCCAAAGACATCGGCAACATCGTCATGCGCCGGATCAAGGGCAAGGATCAGGTCGCTTATATCCGCTTCGCTTCCGTCTATCGCCAGTTCGCTGACGTTGAAGAGTTCATTAAGGAAGCCAAGAAATTGGAATAACAAAATAATTAACCACCCGTCCCACAAAATCATGCAGCCGAAAGAAAATCTCCAAACCAGAAAAGTTAACGCCCTCGCCGAACTGGGCGAAAAGATTTTCCTTGATCGTTATGCGATTAAGGATGCCAAAAAGGAGACTATGACCGTGGGAGATACCGTGGTGGTTTGCGTTAACCTCAAAACCGGCCAGCGGGAAATCGGCACGGTGGAAAAAGTTGACCAAGCCAACCATGAAGTTATCGTGAAATTGCGCGACGGCAGTTTGGAAACCCGGGCGATTGAGCATGTCGATAAGCCTCTCGAGACGGTGCCGGAACAGATGTTTGAGCGTATCGCCAAGCACATCGCCAGCGTCGAAGCCACGCCCGAAGCGCAGACCGAATGGGAAGGCCGGTTCCGCGAGCTTATGGATGATTGGAAATACGTGCCGGCCGGTCGGATTTTTACCGGCGCGGGCACGGGCCAGAATTTAACTTATTACAATTGCTATGTCATTCCGTCGCCGAAGGATTCGCGCCAGGGGATTTTTGACACCCTGGGCCAGATGGCCGAAATTATGAGCCGGGGGGGCGGCGTCGGCATCAACGTTTCGACCCTGCGTCCGCGTTATGCTTACGTCAAAGGCGTCAACGGCCGCTCATCCGGCGCGGTTTCCTGGGCATCGCTTTACAGTTTTGTGACCGGCTTGATCGAGCAGGGCGGTTCGCGCCGCGGGGCCCTGATGCTGATTTTGAATGTCTGGCATCCGGATGTGATTGACTTTATCAATTCCAAAAAAGAAGCCGGCCGGATCACCAACGCCAATATTTCGGTGGGCATCACCGATGATTTTATGCTGGCTGTCAAAAACGACCAGCCGTGGGATTTGATTTTTCCCGACACCTCGGATCCGATGTTTAAGGATCGCTGGGACGGCAACATCACCCGCTGGAAAGAAATTGGCGGCCGGGTCATCAAGCACAAGACCGTCCGGGCTAAGGACATCTGGGAAAATATCATTTCTTCCGCTTGGGGCTCGGCGGAACCGGGCATGTATTTTATCGACCGGGCCAACTACTATTCCAATTCCGGCTACTATGCCGATCTGCCCTGCACCAATCCTTGCGGCGAACAGCCGCTGCCGGCTTGGGGAGTGTGCAATCTTGGCCATGTGAACTTGGCCAAGCACGTGGATACCGCCAAAAAAGATGTCGATTGGAACAAACTCAAGCGGACCGTGCAGGATGCGGTGCGGTTCCAAGACAACGTCATTGACGCCACACCCTATTTCTTTGATCAAAATTACAAGCAGCAGATGAGCGAACGGCGCGTCGGCATGGGCACCATCGGCTTGGCGGAAATGTTGATTAACCTCGGCCTGCGCTACGGCTCGCCCCAGGGCGTGGAGTTTATCGATAAGCTTTACCAGTTTATCGCCATTACTGCCTATGAAACTTCCATTGACCTGGCCCGCGAAAAGGGAACGTTTGGCCAGTTTGATGCGGAACAATTCCTGCAATCGGGTTTTATGAAAAAAATGCCGGAGTATATCCGGCACCTGGTGCGGCAATACGGCATTCGCAACGTCACCATTCTGACCCAGGCCCCCACCGGCACGATCGGCACCATGGTCGGCACTTCCACCGGCGTTGAACCGTTCTTCTCCTGGACATATTTCCGCAAATCCCGCCTGGGGGTGCATCAGGAGCATATCAAGCTGGCCAAAGACTGGCTGGATGCTCATCCCGGGGAATCGCTGCCCGATTACTTTGTCACCGCCATGGAATTGACTCCGGAAGAGCATGTGCGGGTGCAGGCCGCGGTCCAGCGCTGGACGGACAGCGCGATTTCCAAAACCGTGAATGCGCCGGAAAATTACACGGTTGAACAGACCGCGAAGCTTTACGAAATGCTTTATGACCTGGGCTGCAAAGGCGGGACGATTTACCGCGATGGCAGCCGGGACGAGCAGATTCTGGCGACGGATCATAAAAAACTGGGCAAAGACGCATCCGACCAAGTGGAGACTCAGCAGAGGAACGAAGCCATTCAGGCGGCCGCCAAACTCGAAGCACCTGTTTTGTCAGCACCCGAACCAATTGTCAATCCAGTTTCCATTCCAGCCACCGGTGCAACCAAGATCTCTCCCCGCAAGCGGCCGGATGTTATGCAGGGTTCCACCTACAAAGTCCCGACGGCCTATGGCAACTTGTATGTCACGGTTAACGAAGACGAATATGGCCCGTTTGAAGTTTTTTCGCAGCTCGGCAAGGCCGGCGGATTCTTCGGTGCCCAGACCGAAGCGATTTGCCGGATGATTTCTTTGGCCTTGCGTTCGGGTATTTCGCTGCCCACCGTCGTTGAGCAGCTCAAGGGCATCCGCGGGCCGGACCCGGTCTTCCACAACGGGGAGCGAATTCTGTCGCTGCCTGATGCCATTGCCAATGTCCTGGAAAACCACACTAAGCGCGGGCAAATTGAACTTAAGCTCGAAATCCCGAAAGTGGAAGCGCCGAAAGTCGTCATTCAGCAACCGGTGTTCCAGGCCGTGATGCAGGAGATTCATACCGCCGGCAGCCCGTTCACCAGCCAAAAAGTTTCGATTGCGGACAACGGCAATGCGCCGGTCTGCATGATGTGCGGCGACATGCTGCGCATGACCGAAGGGTGTCAAAAATGCGAAAGTTGTGGGTGGTCGAAATGCTAAATGTCGCTCGGGCTGTAATTTTTGCGGACACGCCCCGCTAAGGCGGGGCTAAAGTCTCAGGCATTGGAAAGCCTTCGACGTTGTCCTTAAAAATTACAGCCCTCGCTATTAGCATTTCTTTTGGGAGAGAAGAGAAGAGAAAGAAAAAACATGGATTTAAATAATCAAAAATCGGCCCCCAGGGGCTACAAAAGGGAAGATGGCGCACCCAAAAACGGCTTCGGTGATGATCTTAAATATCGAATCAAGGGATTGGAAGAAGCCAAGACGCAGCCGGGCATGACCCCGCAAGATATTGCGGCTCTGGATCGGCTTATCGCCAAACTGAAAGAGAAGCTGGGGGTTTCGGTCGAGCCGGAACCCACAGAGCAATATTAAAATAAAAAACGGACGTCCCTGGTTGTGGGACGTCCTGTTGTTGTCAAAGACGATCGGGAAGGCGCGGCGATTCTACGAGCGAGGAAGATGGTGGCGGCGGGCCACGAGCGCAGCCATTGTCTGCCGGCTTTCCTCCAGCCGAGCCTGCCTCAGTCCTTCGCTTTGCTTCTGTTGTTGCCGGATCAGCTTGGCGCGCTGAGTGACTTTGGGCGGGTTGGTGCCGTGCATCAGGAACTCATAAAGTTCCCGTGCCTTGTCCCTGTCTGCCGGCGGGTGAATCCCGTAGTCCTGCAAGTCCTTGATCCATTGCGGACGGTCTTCGGTTGTCATCGGAGCCTCCTCCGGTTATGGTGCGGTGAAATCGATTTTGATTTGATATAGTATAGAGGTTAATCAGGGATTAAACAATACCCCATGGCCCAAGGTTTAACCATTATTTATATCGGCAACGGCAAGGGAAAAACCTCGGCTGCGGCGGGCTTGGCCATTCGCGCGGCCGGCACCAGCCTGAAGGTTCTGTATTTGCAGTTTGTCAAAGGCGACTGGCCGAGTGGCGAGCGGGAAGTTTTGTCCAAACTCAAAGGCGTGGACGTCAAACTCATGGGCCGCGGCTTTGTCGGGATTTTGGGCGACCGCAAACCGATCGCGGAGCACATCAAGGCGGCGAAGAATGCCATGGCCGAATCGATCAAGGCTCTCAAAAGCAAAAAATACGATTTGGTAATTCTGGATGAAGCGATCTCGGCCATTGAATCGGATTTGTTGACGGTCGACGATGTGGTTAAAATTATCAAATCCAAGCCGGTTCAGACCCATTTGTGCCTGACCGGCCACAAGCGGATCAAAAAGCTGATCGATCTGGCCGACTTGGTCACGGAGATGCGCATGATCAAGCATCCGTATTACCAGGGTATCCTGGCCCAGCGGGGTATTGATTACTAATTTTTTAAGTGCTAATATTGAGGGCGTGATTTAACCCTCTTTAATTATGAATATTTCCCTAAGAAAGCTTGAGATTTTCATCATTGTCGTGATCATTGCCATTATCGGAATTATTTACGCTTTTAAACAATCCCCCAAGCTGGCGGCCCAATATCGCAGCGCCGCTGCGCCCCTGGAGCGCTAACCCCCGTGCCGCAAATCATCAAAGTCAAAGTCCAGGCCAAGTCCAGCCAGGAAAAGATCGAAGAAACAGGACTGGATGAATACAAAATTTGGGTCACGGTGCCCCCGGCCGATAATCAAGCCAACGAGGCGACGCTCGAAATTTTGGCGGAATATTTCAATACCGCGCCGTCCAACATTCGAATCGTTTCCGGATACAAAAGCACCCACAAACTCATCGAAATTTCTTAACGCCCAGAGACCCCGTATGGGGTCTTGTTTGTTTTGGAATATTCGGTTATAATATTTCGTTCAGTTACGAAACGGAGGATGATCATGGGGTTTGAGTTTCTGCTGGTGGGAGAGCCGGTTTTTCCTCGGCAGTTGGAAAGCTCCGACGAGCGATTCCCGTCGCCGCCAACCTCCGCTCAGTTTGCCGTCGATCTGAGACGGCGAGTGGACAGGGTTGAGACGCTACAGGAGGCGCTGCGATTTGAGTATATTTCCATCCTGGCCGCTCTGCGGGAAATGGGCCCGGAATTCCGGATTGTATACGGTCACCCGGAAGACGTGGACAAAACGACACTCGGGATGGCTTTGTCGCTGGGTTGCCGTCTGGCTGGCGTCGGCCCGGATTTTTTTCCGGGCGGCACGATCTATCCGCGTGATCTCGCCATGCGCGCGGGTAAAGTCAATCTCATCAATTCGGGCTGGACGCGGTTGCTCCGATCGAGCGTCGAATTGATTGCTTCCCCATTCGGAGAAGGGGGACGAACCCTGGCGACCGGGAATACAATCCTGGTCGGCGAACGAATCATTGAACATGAAGGGAAGTCGCGTTGGGTCAATCCCGACGATCTCGCTCCTCTTCATGCCGCCGGGTTGCAGGTCGGCATTCTCCCTCTGCCGGTGGCCGTCTTTTGTACCATGGAGGGGGTGACGGATCGAGTGTTTTTTAACGATCACTGGGATCGTTATGCCTGCCTGGTCACGGGTCGGGACGGCGGCAAGCACTTGATTTTGGATCCCTGCGTGATGACCGCGGCTTGGGTTGATGTGGAGCGTAAATCTTGGGCTCTCGTCAATCCGGCCGATTCGGAAAAAGTCATCCGGACGGTGTGCGAGCCTCTCGGTGTCACCGTTCATCGCTTGCCGGGCCTGGAGGTGCCTTACGCGCTCAACCTGATCCAGCTCGCTGATGGTCGCATCCTGATGACGGGCGGCGACGATATCGCCAGGGGCGTGTTGGAGGAGTTGGTGGGGACGAACCAAGTCTTCACGACCGAGGCGCCAATCTGCCATTACCCCGTTTTTGCGCAAGCGGGGATTCGGTGCCTGGTCAGCGAAGCCCCGCCGGTCTTTAAGCGGCGGGTTTAAGGACCAACAATCGATTTCCTGGGCGCGGTCTTGTTCTTCACAGACAAGATCGCGCCTCGTTTTTTTTAGTTTACTTTTGTGCTAAAATTAATCCATGGCAAAAGAGATCCCCCAAATTTTAAAAGGTTTTCGCGACTATCTGCCCCAGGAGCAGCTGGCGCGCAAAAAAATTATGCAGAAGATTTCCGAAGTCTTCGAGCGGTTTGGCTTTGCCCCCATGGACACGCCGGCGCTGGAATATTATGAACTCCTGGGCGGCAAATACGGGGAGGAGGGTGAGCAGTTGATGTATAAATTCGAAGACCAGGGTGGCCGCAAAGTCGCTATGCGCTATGATCTGACCGTCCCAATGGCGAGATTCGTGGCCAGTTATCCCGAACTGCCCAAACCGTTTAAGCGTTATCAGATGGCGCCGGTGTGGCGCGCAGACAAACCCCAGAAGGGCCGCTACCGCGAGTTTATGCAATGCGACGTGGATATTATCGGCTCGGATTCAATAATTGCGGACGCCGAAGTGATTGCGACTTTTGATGCAGCTTTTAAATCATTGGAAATTGGCGAGGTGAAGGTAAAATTCAATGACCGCAAACTGGTGGACCAGGTATTAACCAAGCTCAATATTGTCAAAAAGGATATTGGGAATTTTATGCGGACATTGGATAAACTGGATAAAATTGGCGAAGAAAAAGTTGTTGAGAGTTTGGTTGAGCAAGGATTTGATCGTAATATTCTCAAAAAATATTCCCAACTGATGGAGAAATCGAGCAAGGGCTATGTTAACCAGATGACCCAACTGTTATCCGGCCTCGGGGTGGAGCAGATGGAATTTGATAAATATTTAATGAGAGGTTTGGTTTATTACACGGGTATAGTGTTTGAATTTGTCTTGGTGGCCAAACCGGAATTTGGCAGCGTCTGCGGCGGCGGGCGGTATGATGACTTGCTGGAAAAAACTACGGGCGTCAAAATGCCGGCGGTCGGCGGCTCGATTGGCCTGGACCGGCTGTTTGCGGCGATTCAAGAAATGGATGTGGTCGCCCCCCAGACCGCGGCTGAGGTAATTGTGTTTAATCTGGATGAAAACTTAACTGCCGATTATTTGAATATGACCACCAATTTGCGAAATGCCGGGATTGATGCCGAGGTCGTCTACGAACCCTCGAAACTCGACAAGCAGTTCAAATACGCGCAGGCGAAAAATATGCAGGTCGCCGTGATTTTCGGGCCCGATGAAGCTTCGGCGCGGAAAGTGACTTTGAAAAATTTGCGCGAGAAAGAACAGCGGACTGTCGATCTGGCCAATCTGGTGGCCGAAGTCAAGTCCATGCTGTGGTAAAATAATTCGCAATCCTGAATTTATTTCAGGATCTCTAAAAATAGATGCTGAACCAAGTTCAGCATTGCATTATTTAAGACCATGTCGTTGTCAAAATCAAAAGCTTTTCTAATTTTTTGCTTAGCGTTTATTCTTGGAGTTTTTTTAGGGCGATTTATCAACCACTTTATCATGGCATTCGCAGCCATGTTTTTTATTGGCCTCATTACCATCGGCTGGAAAAATAAGCTAGCCGTTGTGATTGGGTTGGCCGGCGTTGTGGCTCTGTTGGGGTCGCTTAGGTTCCAAGCCACTTATCATCAAAACGATTTGGCGCCATTTTACGGCCTAGAGGTTTTGGCGACCTCCCTGATTATGGAAGAGCCAGATGTCCGAACGGACAAGGTTTATCTAACTCTCGGTCAGATCATAATCGGCGACCGGGAACTAACCAGCAAAGTTTTGGCCACGGTGCCGCTGTTTCCCGAATACCAATATGGGCAGAAGGTGGTTTTTTCGGCCAAACTGGAGGAGCCGAAGGAATTTCCGGATTTCAACTACAAAAATTATTTATCGCGTTTCGGCATCGATGCCGTGGCTTATTATCCCAAAGTGGAAAGCGCGGATGGGAATTCTGGCAACCCGATCAAATATTATATTTTGAAATTCAAACAACGATTCGTGGAGAATCTCAATCATTTGCTGCCGGAGCCGCAGGCATCGTTTATGGGCGGACTGCTCCTGGGCGCCAAGCGGGCGATCCCGCAAACCCTGCTGGATCAATTCAGCGCCACCGGCACTTCGCACATCGTGGCCGTCTCCGGATACAATATCAGCATTATCGCCGCCGGCATCGGCTGGCTCCTGCAGTGGCTGGGCCTGCGCAAGCGCATTTCATTTGCCCTTTCGGTTATTGCGATCATCGCGTTCGTATTTATGACCGGCGCTTCCGCGTCCGTGATCCGCGCCGGCGTTATGGGCGTTCTGCTTTTGATCGCGCTGAACATCGGCCGTCTCTATGCCATAACCAACGCCTTGGTTTTCAGCGCCGCAGTTATGCTGGCATTTAATCCGCAAATCCTGCACTTTGACATTGGCTTTCAGCTCTCATTTGCCGCCGTGTTAGGATTGATATATTTCTCGCCTTTGATTGAGCCATATTTTTTGTGGATGCCGAAGTTGCTGCGCAACTATCTGCTGGCCACCCTCGCGGCGCAGATCTTCACGTTGCCGATTTTGCTTTATTATTTTGGCTCACTGTCAATCGTGGCCGTGCCGGTCAATTTGCTGGTTATGCTCGCGGTGCCGGTGGCCATGCTGTTTGGTTTCCTCGCTGGTTTTGTTGGGTTTGTCGGGCTGAAGCTGGCCTGGCCCTTGATGGCCATCTCGTGGCTGCTGTTAACTTATATTCTCAAGGTAGTTGGCTTGTTTGCCTCAATCCCATACGCGTCTCTGGGGTTGAATATTAATATCTACAGCGTGCTGGTTTATTATTTAATTCTCGCCGGTATTTTTGTTTGGTATTATAAATTATGGACACTTCGACCAAAAACCTCATCAAATATTTAATTTTACCTTTAGCGCTGCTGCTGATTGCAATTAGTTTTGGATTGTATCAAACCCGACCGGATTGGAAATTGCATGTGAATTCTTATGAATCCGGCGAAATTTTTGTCCAAACCTATCAGGGGAACAAGATTTTGATCAATGGCGGGCCGGGTGACAAAATTTTATCGGAGCTGGGCCGGATTTTGCCGTTTTACGATCACCAAATCGATTTATTGATTTTAACCCAGGCCGATGACTTCCACGCCACCGGTTTGGTTTACGTTTTGAAACGTTATGAGGTTCAACAAGTTTTACTGCCAGCAGGGGAAATGAATTCCTCCGCCATGAAAGAATTGTTGGACTTAATCAATCAGAAACAAATGGTTATTGCTTATTTGAATACCAATCAGCGGATTATGCTGGATTCAGGCACATTGTTGGATTTGCAAGCCCGCCAAATTAGTTTTGGCCAAACGCAAATTAAATTATCAGGTTATCAAACGGGCGAAATTATTTCCGATGGCAACGAAGTATACAAAAAAATTGAGCAGAAATAACAATGTAACAACTATGCGCCTATCGCTCTATAGTTGTTACAAGTAAAAAAACACCGCACACAAGGAGCCAATTACTCTCCTTGTGTGCGCTTGCGGGACCGGTACCAGGCCAGCGCCTTGTCCATGTCCCGCACGGTGAAGTTCGGCCACATCTTCGACAGAAACAGAATCTCGCTGTAGGCGATTTTCATGGGCATGAAACCATCGAGGCGTTGCCGGTCGCCGGTGCGAATCAGCAGATCGACATCGGGAACAGCCCAATGTTGGTATGGAAAGTCGAAGCCCAGGTCATCGGTTCGGGAATGATTGACCATGCCCCAGAACGTCAGAGGTGCTTTTCGTCGATCCGTACAGTCGAGACTGCTGAACGCCTCTTGGTTCCACAACCGGTGCTGGTCGCGTACATCACCACACAAGCGGATGTTGAGCTTGAGTCTGTCGATCTCACGCAAGAAATACAACGTCGCTTCCCGAATGGCCACGATTTCTTCGTCCGGCCGTTTGCGCGTGTTGTCTTTCGACAAGATGAAACCAGAAAGGTGGGGGATACGATGCTTCAAGCACCATCCCACAACTTCCAGCATCCGATCCGCGCCAGCCTTGTAACCCGCCATCACGTTGACGCGGTGTTGCTTGGCCCAGCGGCGGTTGCCGTCAGGGATGATTGCCAGGTGTCTTAGTCCCATCGATCCTCCTTTTGGGATTAACTAATATAATATAGAGTCTGACCCTTGCCAACCTTTACAAAACTCGAGATTTTTGTTAAAATTAGGCAGTAATCATTAGCAATTGAGACAAAAAAGATATGTCATTTGGAAAAATTTTTGGAACTTTGGTCGTCATTGGCCTCATTATCTGGGGATTTTATTATTTTAAGGATCACAAAGTCGCTATGCCCAATACCGAACCCGCGAAAGAACAAACTCAAGCGCCGACCGAGGAACCAGCCGCTGAAAATCCAACTCCGGAATCGGCCGTGGCTTTGATCGAAACCAACATGGGTTCGTTTGAAGTTACGCTCAACGGCAAGGCCGCGCCGAAAACTGTCGCGAATTTTATCAAACTCGCCACCGACGGCTACTGCAACAACACGAAGTTTCACCGCATCCTTAAGGACTTTGTAATCCAGGGTTGCGATCCGAACTCCAAGCAGGATGATCCGACCACCTGGGGGCAGGGGGGACCCGGCTACACCGTGCCGGCAGAGATTGGACTCAAAGCCAACGTCGGCGCCATCGGTATGGCTTCGACCCAGGCCAAGGGACCGTCTTCCGGCAGCCAATTTTTTATCGTCACCAAAGAATCGGCCGATGTTCAGGCCTCGCTCGACGGCAATTACACCTTCTTTGGTTATGTCACTTCCGGTATGGACGTGGTGACCAAAATCGCTGCGGTGCCGGTCCAGCCCAATCTGTATGACGAGCCCTCGCTCCCAATCAACCCGGTTATAATTAAGAAGATTACGATCAAATAATACCGTTTATGGATAATTCCGCTTTTCCAGTATTCAAGACGAAGATCGCCGGGCTTAATCAAAAATTCGATCTGAATGATCCGGCTGGGCGCAAGCAGTATTTCGAGGCCAAGGCCGGACCCGAAGTTAAAAAATTAAAGGCTTACTTAGACAAAAATTCGTTCGTGGCTTTTTTATTGGGCAAGAAAAACTCCGGCAAGGGGACTTACTCCAAAATGTTTATGGAAATCGTGGGCCAGGAAAAAGTTGGCCACCTCTCAGTTGGTGATTTGGTGCGCGATGTGCACCAAGCTCTGGAAACATCAGAACAAAGCAAGCAGGAATTAATCGAATTTTTGAAGAATAATTATCGCGGTTATCATTCAGTGGAAGAGACTATTGATTTGATCATGGGTCGCAACCAGTCGAGCCTGATCTCGTCTGAGTTGATTTTGGCTTTGATCAAATACGAAATCAGCAAGCGGCCCCGGCAAGCCTTGTTTATTGACGGCTTCCCTCGGGCTCTGGATCAAGTCGGCTATTCTTTGTTCCTCAAGCAATTGATTGGTTATGAAAATCATCCGGATTTCCTGGTGTTTATCAATGTGCCGAACGCGATTATCGACGAACGGATCAAATACCGGGTTGTCTGTCCGATTTGCCAATCCCCGCGCAATGTCAAACTTATGGTGACGAGCGAGGTGGGATATGATGAGGCGACCAAAGCTTTTTATCTGATGTGCGACAATCCTACCTGCAACAAAGCTCGCATGATGCCCAAAGAGGGCGATGAACTGGGGATTGAGCCGATTCGAGTCCGGCTCGAAACTGATGACAAAATTTTTCAGCAACTGTTGAAACTCCATGGCGTGCCGAAAATTTTTTTGCGCAATTCCATCCCGAAAGCCGTGGCCGCTGAATCCGTGGATGATTACGAATTGACCCCAGAATATGGGTATGAACTGGATCTGGCCACCAAAAAAGTCAAAGTGATCGAAAAGCCCTGGACCATTATGGATGATGAAGGAGTGGAATCATACAGCCAGTTGCCGCCGCCGGTGGTGCTGAGCATGATCAAGCAGATGGTGAAGATCTTAGAACTATAGTATCTCCAAACAAAACAGCCCAAAAGGGCTGTTTTTATTTAGCCACCTTTGTACAGACAAAGGTGGCGCCAAAACTGCGACACGGCAAAAATTATCCGGAATTCTTAGCTCACTTCGGGAAATTTGCAAAGCCCTAATCGGGCAAGTGCAAATTTACCCCTCGTTCGCGTCGAATTCCGACATAATTTTTGCAAGTGTCGTGGAAACTGCTATATTATTCTCGTATGCCCGAATTACCTGAAGTAGAAACGGTCGTGCGCGAGCTGCGGCCCAAACTCAAACAGAAGAAAATCAAAGCGGTCCGGGTGCTGATGGGCAAAATGGTGGCCATGGGCCCCGGGACTTTGTCGAACTTGCGCCAAACGCACGATGGCATTACGTATACGTTTGCGTCGACGTTGCGCGGCCAAACCATTACGGATGTCCAGCGCCGCGCCAAGATGATGATTATTGATTTGGCCGGCAAGTATGCGATCTTAGTTCATCTGAAAATGACCGGCCAGCTGATATTTTTCGGCAAAAAAGAACTCGACAAGCAAATCCGGCTGTTTAACATCAAAACCTCGCCGCTGGTCCATCTGCCAACCAAATCCACCCATGTCATTTTTGAATTTACGGACGGCTCGAAACTTTTTTATAATGACTTCCGCCAGTTTGGCTACCTCAAGTTGGTGACGGACCGGGAATTGCCCCGGGTGCCCGAGCTGCAAAATTACGGCCCCGAACCCTTGGCAACAAACTTCACGATCGATAAATTTGTGGCGATCTTGGATAAACGGCCCAAAGCCAAACTCAAGCAGTTTTTGATGGACCCGAATCTGGTCGCTGGCATCGGCAACATTTATTCGGACGAGATTTTATATTATGCAAAAGTGAAACCCATGCGTTTGGTGAAGTCGTTGACTAAGTCGGAAAAAAATAGGATTTTTAAGGGTATCAGAAAGATTCTAACTGATGCAGTCAACCATTGTGGCTCGTCGGTCGGCGACTTTGTCCGCCCGAGCGGCGATTGGGGCACTTATGGCCTAATCCACAAGGTCTACGGCCGCGCTGGGGAGAAATGCAAAATTTGTGGTAGTATAATAAAGTCAATGAAGTTTAACGGCCGAACCGGCAGCTTTTGTCCCCGCTGCCAGCATTGATTTCCGTTGGGCAAATTCTATGATATTGAACGAACCAAGTATTTAGAAGCTCAAGGTTTTAAAGTAATTAGATTCTGGAATAGCGAATTGGACCACGAAAAAAGTTTACTGAATAAACTTAAAGATATTCTCAATAACCCCTCATCTGTCCCGCCAAAGGCGGGACATCTTCTCCCGCAAGGGGAGAAGAAGAATTGAAATATAATCTATGATCGACGACAAATGGGAAGCCTTAAAAGAAGAACTGCACCGCAAATTCAAAGTTGAAGATGCGCATTTTGAAGATATGATCATGCAGACGGCGGACGGCCCGGTAATCACGGGCAAGGCCGAAGTTTTAATTTTCCCCACCCCGCTTGGTAAAATTAAGCTCGTTCGCGAATCCAAGCCCGTGGTGCTCGACAAAAAGGAATTTTATTCCCACCAGCAAGGCAAGGCCGCGCGGGTCGAGTATAAATTTTCCGAAACGGAATTTTCGCATAAGATCAAGGCTTACAAATGGGATGATTATAACGATGAATGGAAGGAAATCGATGCACAAGGATTTGCCCCGACGCGATAGCTCGGTCGGGGGGCCGACTGAAACGTCGGCCGACACTAAACTAGATCAGCGTCTGCAACAAGCCGTAGTGTCTACCTTGGCGTTTTTTGCGCTCTACGAATTGCCGCTCTCTTCGCGCCGCGTGCACGAATTGTTACTTGAGCAAATCGCGACCCTGCCCCAGGTTGAGCAGGCGCTGGCCGGCTTAGTCCTCGATCAAAAAGTCATTCAGGCGGGCAATCTTTATTCGGTTAAAGCCTGGCGGTCGTCTGCTTACCAGGCTAACCAGGCGGTCCTGGCCGAGAAGTGGGCCAAGATTGACCAGTATTTTCATTGGCTGGCCGTCCTGCCGTTTGTGCGCAGCGTCGCAGTCATCAACAGCCTGGCTTTGGGTACGGCGGATGGCGATTCGGATATCGATTTTTTCGTCATTGCCAAACATCGACGCCTCTATTTTGTCCGCTCCCTGATCATTGTCCTGTTCCGGCTGCTGGGCGTTTACAAAACCCGGCAGAAAATCAAAGATAAGTTTTGTTTTGGATTTTTCGTCACCCCGCGCCATTTAAATTTTGAACCATTGCTGATTTCTCCGGCGGATCCGTATTTTATGTTCTGGCTGGCCAGCATGCGGCCGGTCACGGGCGCTAGGTATTATTGGCAATTGATGCAGCAGAACCAGTGGCTGACCGGTTACTTCCCCAATTTCAAGCCGATGGCTCGTTTGTCCTCGGTTCGTCGCAGCGAGCTCTTGGTTTCGGTCATCAAATTCCTACTGGAGACGATCCTCTGGCTGCCCGCGGCTCTGGCTGAACCGATTTTGCGTCGGATCCATATCCGCCACACTTTCAAGCTGGCGGAAAACAATACCGTCACCTCGAGCACGATTGCCAATGCTTCTATGCTGAAACTGCACGGTTACGACGTCCGGGCCGAAGTCGCCCAGGCTTATGAGCGGCTCTTGCACAACCTTGGTTAAAGTTTTATAATAAAGTGCAGTAAAAAAACAAAATGTCCATCCGGGCATTTTTTTAAGCAATTTAAACAAAGGAGAAGCAATATGACTATCAAACCTCTGGGGGACCGAATTTTGGTTAAACCCCTAATCGCAGAAGAAGTCACCAAATCCGGCATCGTCTTGCCGGATACCGCCGAGAAGGAGAAAAAAGAACAGGGCGAGATCGTCGCCATCGGTGAGGGTGAGAAGATCAAGAAGCTTAATTTGAAAGTCGGCGATAAAGTGCTGTTTGGCAAATACGCCGGCGAAGAGGTCGAAATGGACCTGCCTACCGGACAGGCAGGTAAGGTTGAATATAAATTTTTGAAGGACGAAGACGTCCTGGGAGTGATTCAATAATATGCCAAAACTTATTTTAAGCTCAGAAAAAGCGCGAGAGAAAATTATGGAGGGCGTGGACATGCTCGCCAACATCGTGAAGGTCACGCTCGGTCCCAAGGGCCGCAACGTTATTCTCGACGAAGGCTACGGCGCGCCGACGATCACCAATGACGGCGTCACCATTGCCAAAAAGATCGAATTGGAAGATAAATTTCAGAACGTCGGCGCCATGCTGATGAAGGAAGTGGCGGAAAAAACCAACGACGTCGCCGGCGACGGCACGACCACGGCCACCGTGCTGGCCCAGGCCATCCTGACGCATTGGAAGGAACTTCGAAACCAGGCTGATGTCCTGGCGGTGCGCCGCGGTTTGGACAAAGCCGTGGCCTTTGTCGTGGAGGAACTGCGCAAAATCAAGAAGGATGTCAAAACTTCGGAAGAAATCGCCCAGGTCGGCACCATCTCGTCACTTGATGCGGAAGTCGGCAGGTTTATTGCCGAAGCCATGAACGAGGTCGGCAAAGACGGCGTGATCACGGTGGAAGAAGGCCAGACCCTGGGCCTGGAGAAAGAAGTGGTGAAAGGCATGCGGTTTGATAAAGGGTATGTTTCGGCCTATATGGTGACCAATCCGGCCCGGATGGAAGCCGTGTGGGAAGACCCCCGTATCTTGATTACCGATAAGAAAATTTCGTCCATTCAGGACATTTTACCGCTGCTTGAGAAAGTCGCGCAAAGCGGCAAAAAAGATTTGGTGATCATTGCCGACGAGATTGAAGGCGAAGCATTGACGACTTTTGTGCTTAACAAGCTGCGCGGCACGTTCAACGTCCTGGCGATCAAAGCCCCGGGCTTTGGCGATCGCCGCAAGGAAATACTGGCGGATATCGCCGTCTTAACCGGCGGTACGGTTATCACCGAGGAACTGGGCCTTAAGCTCGACAGCGCAACGCTCGAGCAGCTGGGTCGCGCGCGCAAAGTGATCGCGACCAAGGAAAATTCGACCATTGTCGATGGCGCCGGAGACAAGCAGCAGATTGAAAACCGGGTCGCACAGATCAAGATTGAACTGACTAATACCACTTCCGATTACGAGAAGGAAAAACTGCAGGAACGCCTGGCCCGCCTGGCTGGCGGCGTGGCTGTGATCAAAGTCGGCGCCGCGACCGAAGTCGAGATGAAGGAAAAGAAATTTAAAATCGAAGACGCGCTCAATGCGACCAAAGCCGCAGTGGAAGAGGGCATCGTGGTCGGCGGCGGCGCCGCCCTGGCCAAGATCGCGCCCAAGCTGGACGAGTTTGCCTTGACCGTGACGGCCACCGAAAAAGTCGGCGTCATGATTATCCGCCGCGCGATCGAAGCGCCGCTCAAGCAAATTGCCATGAATGCCGGCCTAAATGAATCCTCGGTCCTGGCCGAAGTGCAGAAGGCGCCAGATGCCAATACCGGTTTTGATTTTAGCGGCTTTGATCCGAACAACTGGAAAAATGGCCTCAAGGATCTGATTGCCGCCGGTGTTATCGATCCCGTAAAGGTTACCCGCACGGCTCTGCAAAACGCGGCCTCGATCGCCGGGGAATTGCTGACCACCGAAGCGGTGGTCGTGGACAAACCGGAACCAAAACAAGGCCCAAGCATGCCGAACCCCATGGGGGGCATGGATTACTAAGAGTGATTAGTGAATAGTGGTTAGTGATTAGAAAGCCCGGGAATTCCCGGGCTTTAAACTAGCCACTAAACACTGCCCACTAACCACTTTTTGGCTAACTCTAGCCCTTATCTACCCTTATCTCTTGACAAGCCCCCCAAATCGGACTATACTTATATGTTGTTTTAAAAATGAATAGTCGTGCTTATTCGTTCAGGACCGAATAAGCATCAGCGCATTTTGGTCCTGCAAGGACCTTTTTTAATTTCGCAAGAGCGAAATTATCCTGACCAAAGCGTCGGGGTTGTTTCCAGGATTCTGGGAGGGTTATCTCGATTTAGCAGGGAAATTATATATTTGCCCTCTAGCAATCAGATAAGTCCCCAGAATTTTGAAAACAAAAGGGGTGCAAGATGAGAGAAACACGCACAAGCCCCGAAAGACTGTCACGAAGAAAGTCTCAAGGGCAAAAAGGATTCGTATCGAACAGTGCCGGCTGACACTCAGCTGGATCAAATAAAATAAACTCGGTAACTCGTGTGGAGGACAGAGTACATGAACATGACACTCGCACTGCCCGTCGCCTCGGCTCTTTTTCCCGGCATGCCGCCCGTGACCATCGAGGTCACGAACGCGACCAACTTCCACCAGGCGGTCAGGGTGGCTGTGCACCACGCGCAGCGCAAGCTGCACATCGCCGGACCGGTCGTCCCGCTGACCGAGCACGAGTTCGCGGCCGACATGCGGCGCAAGGCGATCGCGGAGCACGCGCCGAAGATGGTCTGCACCGGATCCATCGCGACCCCGTTCTGGCGTCAGCCAGAGCCCCGCGGCGCCATGTACGAACGCTAGACAAGTTGAGAGGAAACGTGAAGGTCCAATCCCTTCCGGTTCCTCTCTCCCTTCCAAAGAACTCAAGTAAGCAGTAAATAGTAATCAGTAAGTAGAACTTGAGAGTTTCGGAAGGGAAATTGTTTCCACAATCCTGGGCGTTAGTTAGAACTAAGGATGAATTCAGTTATACAGCCTTGAAAGTTAAACTTAGCACCCAGAATCGTGAAAACAAAAGTTCGTAGTTTCGTCAACACTCTTAGCTAAGCAAGTGTGAGGTCAAAATGTATTCAGGTCAGCGGGTAAAAGAACTCGTGGATGAAGCCACTGCCAAATTCGCGCAGTGGGTGACTGACACCAACGTTCTCGAGAGTGCGAACAACACTCTCAACGACATCAATAGCGCCGTCTTCGCATTCAAGCTGATGTGCGTAGTGATCGTTTTCGCCATCATATTCCATCTGGTGGCGTTCATCGCTAATCCCATCCGCGTGACCGAGCGAGGTCACGCCTGCGTGTTTACTACGTCGAGCGGCCAGATTGCCGTTATGACCAAGGACCAGTTAGGCGGCAAGTGCGAGTAACCAGTGGACTTTGGCGAGTCCGTTTGTAAGTCTCTCCTTCGTGGATCAAGTTGCATGGTCCTCATGCGAAATAGTCCCGAACAAATCCCCGGGAGCAAGTACGCCAATACTTCTCCCTCCCTTCCCTTGAACTTCAATCGCATTGTGCGATGAATGGAGTTCAGAGGATCGGAATCCTGTTCCGCAAGAACGAAACGTAAGATATAAAATTGAAAATTTTGTTTCTAGAATGCTAGGGCGTTAACCGACAGTTAAAGAGAACACTAGAATTTAGTCTTTGAACTTTCGCGGTTAATTCCTTACATTGTGGCTGCAATTGTTGGTTCTTTTTTTGTGTGAGGTGAATAGATATGACAACCTGGCGCAATCTGCCGCTCGCGCCCGACAGTCTCGGGTCGTGGAGCCAGCAGTTGCTGGACGAGATCGAAGTCCGGCTGCCCATCGACCGGTAGCCGACCTACCTGGTCTGGCTGGCCGAGGTCCAGAAGCGCGGCCTGGTCAACCAGAAGGATTACTACTTCCTCAAAGAGGTGGCCCATGCGTGTGCAGTTTGAACTTCATCCGTCGTGGAAGTATCGCTTCGTCGCCGCGATCCTGCTCGGGATCGTGATCATCCCGTTCGCGACCGGCCACGAGCGCGTCGGTTATTTTCTGCTCGGCGTGCCCGTCCTCGTGCTGGCGCTTTACGCGGTCTACGACCTGATCATCCTCATATTGATCTGCCGCGTGCTGCTTCGGGTTATCAGGGCGCTCAACCAGCCGCCGCCCGGATTTCGTCATTACTGAAGGGGGATTCGGCATGTTGCTATTCAAGAAAGAGGCGATACATGGACTCAGTGATTGAGCTTTACGGCATGATCGGTGGGCTCGTCTCGCTCGTCGTCTCCCGCGCGGTGGCTATTCTCCACTACCTGGCCATCGAACAGCCGTTGATCGGCCTCGGCGTGTGGGGCGCGATTGCGTTTCACCACTACGTCGTCCGGATGGGCGAGCACGAGATTGCTTCCCGATACTGGTCCCGACCGGCCAGATTGGTGGAGCTGCTGCTCGCGCCGGTGCTGATCCCCATGATTGTCTGGGGGATCATGCAACGGCCGCGCTGGATGTATCGCTCGGCCGTGCGATACTACCTCAACCAACTGCGTGCCGGTCTGGGGCTGACCGTCAAAAGTCGGAGCTGGCGATGATCTGTGAAGCCTGCCGGCCCCAGCGTCGATGGTGGCCGTTTCATCGGCTCGGCTGCCCGAAAGCCTGGGGGGAATTCTTCGGCCACGAGCGCTGGCGAGCCTACTGGCGCGGCTACGACCTCTATGAGGGCGGTGCCGCTCAGCCCCGCAGTCGCAAGGAACGGCGCGGATGGCAGATGGCTGTCCGCGATAACTCGCGAAACCACAGAGGAATTGATTAGCAAGAATATCCGCTTTCAATTCCTCTCCACTTCCCTGGATTTGAAATTTTTTCAAACCCGGAGAAGTGGGAATATTGCTTGCGAATGCAAGCAGTATTGGGTTACAATCCCACTGGCATCGTTCACTCAGACGCCGATCATCATGGCGATCGGCGGGGCGTTCATCGGAATGGTCAGCCTCGCGATCCGTCGCGAGTGGTAGCTGTTTCTCAACGGAGGCTGCATGGGCAAGATCTTCGGCGTCGTTGTCTTGGTCGTTCTGGGGATTCTGGTTACCGAGGTCGTGATTTTAGGCTTTGCCCTGGTCCTTCTCCTGGAAGGCCACAAGGCGGATGATTGGATCCACGATCGTCCCGCGCACAGATTGTTCGAGGCCCACACAGATCCGCATAGCTAGTCAATAAGGGGGGTTAAATGTCCGTGCTTGGACATTGAGTAATCGCAGGGCCGCAAGGCTCGATGCGATTCGGGGAACCTGCGATCAATCGTATGTTCCCCCCTGTCATCTGCCGGCGAATCTGAAAAGCCGCAAGGCTTGTCAGATCTCCTGTTCGCCGGCAGATGTTGGGGAAGGGCGCTCGGAGGCAGATAAAGGTTAAATCGGGCGTTGACCAAATCAAATTTTTATGTTATAAATTCATAGCTACTAATCACTAATCACTAAATCATCCCATGGCTGTTCCAAAGAAACACAAGACTCGGTCCGGACGAAACCAGAGACGTTCCCACGATCATCTCAAAGCTTCCAACCTGTCTGTTTGCAAAAATTGCAATTTCCCGTCCCGCCCCCACGAAGCCTGCTCCAATTGCGGCTTCTACAAGGGCCGGCAAGTGGTAAAGGTCAAAACCGCTAAAGTAAAAAAATAAATTATGGCTAACAGACACCTTTCGCGCACGGTCGCGATGCAAAGTCTGTATGAGTGGGATTTCAATGACCGGCAAAATTCGCTGCTTGCGATCACCGAACACAATGTCAAGCAGTTTGCGCCGGGCCTCGACGATCCCGCTTTTATATTTGATCTGATTGCCGGGGTGGAAAAACATATCCCGGAAATTGACCAGATCATCGTCAAAACCGCGCCGGAATGGCCCCTGCAGCAGATTACGGTGATCGACCGTAGTATCTTGCGCTTGGGAATTTACGAACTCTTGTTTGCTCATGAGGTGCCGCCGAAGGTTGCCATCAACGAGGCGGTGGAGCTGGGCAAGACCTTCGGCGGGGAAAGCAGCGGCAAGTTCGTCAACGGGGTGCTGGGCACTTTGTATAAGCAACTGCCGGAAGAGGTCAAAAAAGCCGGGGAAGAACAGGAAAAAGAAAGCCATAAAAAAGAGTAAACGAGCCATCTAAACCGATTTGTTTAATTTAAATTTATATCACTTTAGACCGATCGACACTTTATGATATAATAAAATTATGGTTAAAAAAGGTAAAAAAATTAAAAAAGCTGTCAATAAAGCTATTGAGTCCTTACCGAGAAAATTATTGGAGTTTTTTCAAGGATTTGACGAGTATTACTCAGCCGCTCTGATGGGTCGAGCCTATCATCATAAATGGTTGCGGCAGAAATTGCGCGGTCAGTATAATGGTCCGGCGATTACAACGGCATTACATCGTCTGCAAAAAAGTGGATTGATCACGAAAAAGCGAACCGACGACAAGGTTTACTATCAATTGACCATTGATGGTGAGTTGAAACAGCTAATAAATCATGCGGCCAAACACAAGACCCCGCGGACTGATGGGTTTGCCACGGTCATTGTTTTTGATATTGCAGAAGACAAGCGGCGCCACCGGCGGTTTTTGAGAAAATTTTTGTTAAATAACGGATTTACTAATTTACAAAAAAGCGTGATGATTGGACCCGTCCTATTGCCTAAAGAATTTCAGATTTTAGTCGACCGATTGAGGATTGCCCAGAACGTCACGATCTTGAAAGCTAAAATAGAAAACTGGCAATAAATATCATATTTGACCGATCGGTCATTGTTGATATATTTGCCTTAATATTTAAGTCATTATATATTAATATTATCCTATTTTTATGCTAAGTTATTAGCATCATGAAACCAATACCAAGAAAAATCTGTTTTATTATAGGGGTTTTAATCTTTTTGCCGTTTCTGGCTCGCGCCGACACAGACCACCTGGTCATCAGCCAAATCCAGATTACCGGCGGCAGCGGCAAAACGACCAACGACTTCGTGGAAATTTACAATCCGACTTCATCCGATATTGACCTCAAAGGTTATCGCCTGGTCAAGCGGACCAAAACCGGTACGACCGACACAGCGCTCAAATCCTGGACCGCTTCAACCATTGTCAAAGCGCACGGCTTTTATCTTTGGGCCAATTCAAGTTTTACGGATATTTCAGCCGCGCCGGACACTAGCACCACCGGCAGCATTGCCGATGACAATGCGGTCGCCCTGCGCAATGGCGCCAATGATACCGGGGCCATCATCGACAGCGTGGCCTGGGGCCAGGCCACCAATGCATTTGTCGAAGGGTCAGCATTTGCCGCTAACCCAGGCACGAACCAATCACTTGAACGCTTGCCTGGCGGGGAGGCGGGCAATGGCCTAGATACAAACAATAATTCCACGGATTTTATGGAAGTCAGCGGCCATCCGCGCAATTCGTCGGCGACCCCAACGCCGGCCTTGCCGCTCGCGCCGGAGCCGCCGCCAGCTGACCCGCCTGCGGACGGGTTGCCTGCCAGCGAGGCAACTCCTCCGGCAGAAACGAGCGGCACCTCCGCTCCCGCGCCGCCGCTTTATTCCAGCGCCATTGTGGTTTCGGAATTTGCGCCCAACCCCGAAGGCCCGGATGGCGGAGAAGAATGGGTGGAATTATACAATGATTCAAGTTCCGAAGTTGACTTAAGCGATTGGATTTTGGATGATGCCGGCCAATCAGGTCTCGTCGGTTCTTCCGCTTATGTCATTCCCGGCCAAACCAAGGTTGCCGCGAAATCATTTTTGGTGATCGATCTGCTGGATGGCAGTTTCGCACTCAACAATACGGGCGGCGACACTTTGCGCCTGATGTGGCCGGACAAGCAAGAATTAAGATTGGTTGCATACAAAGAACCAGCCAAAGAAAATGAAACTTACGCTCGGCAGGACGACGGATCTTTTGCCTGGACGAGCTTTGTTACCAAAGGCGCGGCCAATCAGTTTGGCGCCGGCGCAGTTGCGCCGCCCGTCACCGCGCCGGCGCAATTGCAAATAAAGTTTAATGAAATTTTTCCGAATCCGGCCGGCAGCGACAGCGGGGGAGAATGGGTCGAGATCTTAAACACCGGGTCAGAGCCGGTTTATCTGCACAACTGGATTTTGGATGATGGCGCATCCGATCAGGCGATCAGATCTTCCGCTTACAAGATCCAAAGCCCGATCGTATATCCCGGGGGATTGGCCGTGATCATGATTCCGGCCGGTAGATTTGCACTCGATAATACCGGCAGCGAAACCGTGCGGCTGTTTAATGAAAATAAAATCTTAATTGATTCGGTCACTTTTGAAGCGGGCAAAGAGGGCCAGAGCTATGCGCTCCTTGCCGGCCAATGGATTTGGATTGACCCCACGCCGAATGCGGTCAATGAGGCAAGACCCGAAGAGCTAGAGCCGGTTAGTTCCGGCCTCTTGATCAGCGAACTGTATCCGGAGCCTTCCACTAGCGGGCAGGAATTTATTGAGCTGTTTAATTCTGGCAGCCAGCCGTTGGATCTGCATGGTTGGCAGGTGGCGGATGCGGCGAGTAAATATACTTTTCATTCGCCGATAATTGAGCCGGGACATTATTATGTCCTGCTTAAATCCGAAAGCAATCTGGCCCTCAATAATTCCGGCAAAGAAACAATCACGGTTATTGACCCGGCCGGCCAAATTATTTCATCTCTCGAATACGAAGATGCGCCCAAAAATCAATCCTATAATTTATTACCGGACGGGACATTTGCCTGGAGCCTGCTGGCCACTCCGGGAGAATTGAATCAGATAAAAATCGCCAGCCTGGGTGCTAGCGGCCAGGTGCTTGGCGCGACCCTGCCGCGCACCGGCAATGACCTGCCGTTTACCTTATGGGATGGCTTTGTCATTTGGTCAATATTTTGGTATATTTATATCAGACTCAATCGCGATCCTAATCTACGAATGCATCCGAATATCACGAATAGCTGCAGTTGATTCGGATAATTCGGATGTTAATTCGGGTCATTCGGATCGCTTAATTAGTAAAGTTTCAACCCAAGCCTTTGAATCCCGTTAGAAATTGGACATAGCTTAATATATAATATAGATTATAATCAACGGGAATCAGTATAAATTTTAATTATTATCCAACTAATCATTATTTCTAACGGGATGAATAAACAAGAACTGATTGATGCTCTGGCTGCGAAACTCGCAATGGGCAAGCAGGATGCCGAACGGGCTTTGCACGGATTTGTCGATGTCATCACCGAGACTTTAAAGAGCGGGCAGGAAGTGAATATCTCCGGCTTTGGCTCGTTTGTGGTTATGAATAGGTCCGCGCGCATGGGCGTCAATCCGCAAAAGCCGGAAGAAAAAATCCAGATTGCGGCGACCAAGGTTCCCAAGTTTCGCGCCGGCAAAAACCTCAAAGAAGCAGTAAGATAGGGCGCTCGGCGCTGCCGCAAAACTATCGGCCGTCAAATTCTGCTGAATTTGCGGCCTACGTGCTCGTCCCGATGTGATCGGGACTGCGCAGGTTAGTTTTGCAGCCACGCCTCGCTAAAAAGAAAAAGGAATAACGCAACCCCGAACTTGCCTGCCCGTCCTTTGGTGGGTTTTGGGGTTTTTTTCTTGACGGCGAGCGCTAAATTTGCTATATTCTTAAGTCCATTAATTAATCAATTTATGAGCAAATCCAAACTGATTCTTCTGGGTCTCGGATTGGCTGGCGGCTATATGCTTTTTACCGCTTCCCACGCCTCGGCTGCAGAATACACCCCGAAGGCGGGGGATCTCATAAAAACCCAAACCAACGCCACGGTGTTCTTGGTCGAAGATAATTTACAGCGCGTGCCGCTGTCGCGCGAAGCATATGTGGTGCGCTACGGCAGTGATTGGAGCCTAATTAGGACGGTCGCTGATAATCAGATCGGCAACTACGATTATACGGGCACCATCAATGCATTGTCCTCGCACAAAACTGGAACCCTGGTAGTTTACAGTTTGGATAATCCCGAAGTGTTTATGCTCGACCATGGCTTCAAAAAATCTTTGGGCCACAGAACTGACTTAAGCGGTGTTGAATGGATCGGCACTTACGAAGTCTATCCCTCTAAGCAATAAAATATAAAAATTTTTTAAAGCCCCCGCAAGGGGGTTTTAAAAAAGGTGAATATTAGATATAATTAGGCAGCTGCTTACGGGGTGTCGTATACCGGTAGTACGCCTGCTTTGGGAGCAGGTAGACTGGGTTCAATTCCCAGCACCCCGACCAGAAACGTCTGATGTTTCTGGAAAAATTTGACTCAGATTTACACCCGATCTATACTGTCAAAGTCATGCATTATTTAATTATCAATCAAGTTCCGCCGACCCACTTATCCGAAGGATAAGTGATTTGCGTTGGATTTTTTCAAACTCAATTCTCTGACCCTTCGGGTCAGTTTTTGTTTGCTTACAATAAAGGAGGAGAGCGATGAGTAACAGCTCGAAAGTCGCGTTAATCGGGTTTGGGAAATTGGGTTCAATCATTGCTAGGCGGTTGGTCGAGACGCAAGTCTGCCACCCTCGCGAGTTGTGGGTTTGTCGTCAGGATTCACGCCGCCTGAAGGAAATTGAAGCTCAGATTCCCAGATGCCAGGCCCGCGCGTGTTTGGTTGAGGCAGTTACTGACGCCGAGGTCGTGATCGTGGCGGTGAGGCCAGGGGATTTGGCGCAAGTCGGGCGTGACTTGGCGCCGGTTTTGAACCCGACACAGACCGTCTTGTCTGTAGTGACAGGGAAGACCTTTGTCACGTTGACTCGGGTTCTCGGAACACGTCGTCTCGTTCGTGCGAGCACAAGTATCTTGGCCGCGACTGGCCAGGCGAGAAGCGTCTATATGATCGAACCTTCAATGGCCACAGAAGTGAGTGGCATGGCGATTCAGATCATCCGCAGCTGGGGTGAGGCGCTTGAAACCGTGGTGGAGAACGATGTCAAAACCGCGATTGTTGCGATCGGCGCTCTGCCCGGACTAGTAGCGTATGGACTTGGAGCTTTCGTGGCCGCGATTGAGGCTCAAGGCTGGAGCCGAGAAGAGGCGCTGCGCGAAGTCCTGCTTTCCACGCTTGGCCTTTGTCATAGGGCGTTTGATCAAAAATTGGATCTCGCTGACATCGTCCGATCCGTGGCGACCAAGGGCGGGATCACACAAGCCGGGCTCGACGTGTTTGCGCAACTGAAACTGTCCGAGGTGATCGAGGCAGGGATTGCGGCCGCAATCACGCGTACTGAAGAACTCGATGGTTAAGCAAAAGGCTGGTCTTCACAGGCCAGCCTTCCTTTTGTGGACAAAATAGATATCCTATCAATACCTATCAAGTAATTTGTGGATAACGATAGACCATTGATAATACCTGGAAATTTTGATAAAATTTCTTATGAATTGATTCAGCGGGATTCGTATAATGGTAGTACGCTAGCCTTCCAAGCTGGTGGCGCGGGTTCGATTCCCGCATCCCGCTCCAAAAAACCTCCCCGAAAGGGGATTTAAATTTTGTTTCTTATAGCTTGACCCTGTTAGAAGTAATCCGCCTTAGGCGGATGCCACGCTTTTTGGCGTGGACTTCTAACAGGGTTGACAAATAAGGCACTTTTATATATAATACTGACACTCGATGCAAATGCCCACAGGATCAATTCAATACTAAGCAATATCTCTGCCCGGGAGCAATTAACCCGCGGTGGTTTTTTATTGCTGAAAATTGGCTAACCTTGGGGATTTTATCGAGGGTCTGCGTCTGGCTGAATACTGGGGAATTATGAATAATTTCTTTGTAACCAACCTCTCCAGACGTTCGTCTTAACAAGTGGAATTAATACTATATAGAAACACAATCGGGGCTTTAAAACCCGGGGTCGATCATTGTGCTTTTTTGCCTGTAAAAAGGCGAATAGTTAATTCTATTCCGACGTTACAGTCGGAACTCCGTACCTCGCAAGAGCGTCGGAGCAATAAATTAAACAAATGTTTATCGGTTGGTTTCGAATGACGGATTGATTGTCTCATATGAATAATTAATCCTGATTCTGCAAGCGCAACCGTTAAACAGGAGAATACAATGCAATTATCTTCTAAAGCACGGAAAGCAATGGCTGCCGGCTTGGCTGCTTCCACAATCCTGTGGGCGTCAATCGGCCTTATCCCGTCATTCGCTGCCGCTGCTGTACACACAGAAGGTTGTTTAGTGCTCTCTGGCGGTGTTGTTTGGATGATCACCAACAGCACCCGACGTGGTTTCACGTCAGCTGAAGTCTTCCAGTCTTGGGGTTACAACTTCTCGCAAGTTGTCACTGCCACCACTGAAGACGTCGCTTTGCCAGTCGGCCCTATTATGACCTACGCTGACGGCACCTTGGTAAAAGGTCCGTCTGACCCGCTCGTTTACTTAGTGACGAACGGTCAAAAGCGTGGATTCGTCTCAGGTTCGGTCTTCACCGGTCTTGGATTTAGCTTCTCTAACGTCCAATCCGCTCCGGCCAACACCTTTGCCGATCTCTCCACCGGCGCCAACCTGGATTCCAGCGCAGTTGCGCACCCAGCTGGTGTCAAGGTTATCTCCAATGGCGCAATCTGGCTGATGGGTACAAGTGGCCGCATGGGTTTTTCATCCATGGCCAACTTTAGCTCATTTGGCTACAATCTCGCCCACGTCGTCGCAGCCAACTCTTATGACTTGGCTATGGCTGACCAGGGTGCGGTTGCCTCCCGCCCGGGTTGCTCAACCACTGGCACAACCACTCCTCCGGTTTCCGGCGCTCTGAGCGTTTCGCTCGCAGCTTCCACCCCGGTGGCTACCTCAGTCATTGCTGACACCACTTCCGGCGACGGCGCGCAAGCGTTGATCCCGTTCTTGTCTGTCAACTTCACCGCTGGTTCTGCCGCTTCAGTCGTGACGACTGTCACGGTTAAGAGAACCGGTATTTCGTCCAACTCGGATTTGTCCAACATCTACTTGTATGATGGCAGCACCCGATTGGCCGAATACAACTCCTACTCTGATGGAGTTGCGACCTTCACCAACTCTTCCGGTTTGTTCACCGTTCCTGCCAACTCCAGCCGTGTCGTCACTGTCAAGGCTGATTTGGCGAACGGCACTTCCTCTGGTAAGACCATCTCGCTCACATTGACCTCAGTCGCTCTCTCCGGCGGCGCGTCGGTCTCCGGTTTGCCACTCGTTGGCAACCAGATGACCACTGCCACCGTGGCCGACCTTGGTAAATTGACGATTAACACTTTCACCTCGTTCCCAGCGACGATTGACCCAGGATTGAATGACCAGGAAGTCTGGCGCTTCAACTTGGTCTCAGCTGACCAGATTATTGAAGTGTCCAAGCTCAACCTGACTTTGGTTGGCACCGTGGCCACCACTGACCTTCAGAACATCAAACTGAAATACAGTGGCGTGCAAGTCGGTTCCACCGTGCAGGTCGCTTCCGACAATTCAGTTTTATTTGATCTCTCGGCCTCCCCGATTTCTTTGACTTCGGGCCAGACCAAGACGATCACTGTTCACGCTGATATCGTGGGTGGCACCTCCCGCTCGTTCAAGTTCACTATCCGCAAGTCTTCGGACATCGCGGCTAAGGACATGAACTACGGCGTGTCGCTCAAGCCGAACCAGACTGACACCTTGGCAATCATTGAGCCTGAAACCGGCAACGGGACGGATATCAATTCCGGCACCGTGACCGTGACCAAGGCTTCTGATTCCCCAACTGGCAATGTCACCGCCGCTTCAACTGGCGTGACCTTGGCTAAGTTCAACATCAAGGCCTCCGGTGAAGCCGTCAAGATTTCCACGATTATCGTTGGAACTGTCTTGACTGTTTCCGGCGACGATGCTGGACTCGACAATGGCAAGCTCTTTGTTGATGGTTCACAGGTTGGGACAACCACCGATCTCGACACTGACAACACTGCTGAAGCTACCTTCGTCGATACGGCCACCGCCTCTCCTGATGATGATACGACCTTTAGCTTAGGTAATACCTTCATCATCCCAGCCGGCGTGACCAAAGTATTGACTGTTGTTGCTGACACCAAAGACGCCACAGGTGGCGCTTTGACTGCCGCTTCCACAATCAAAGTTTCTGTCGGTGGCATGGTTGCCACCGGTCAAGTGTCATTGGCTACAATCACTATCGCCTCATCCGATGCTAACACTGTTACCACCGCGACGGGCGCTTTGACTGAAGCCATTAACAACGCCATGTCTTCCGCCACTGTGGCTAACCCGACTGGCGTTAAGGGCGCGACCAATGTCAAAATTGGTTCGTTTGTCTTAACTGCCGGTACGGGCGAAGGCGTCTCTGTCACCCAGATCGTGGTTGGTGATGACCCAGGAGATGCGACTTCTGACTTTGGTGCCAACTTCCAGAATCTGAGAATGATGTATGGAAGCACCCAAATCGGAGTCACTCAGGGCGAACTCTCCGATACTGAAGGTGTTGACTTTACCTTCAACGCCAGCCCAGCTTTCACTATCGCCGCCGGCCAACAGGCTGTCATCGATATGTATGCTGACATTCTCACTAACGCCGCAAATTATGCAACTGCCGAAGTCGGCTTGGAATACGTAAGCGTATCCGCCACTGGCGCAGTTACTGGTTCGTCCGCTTCGGATGCTACCGCTGCTGATTTGCAGAGCTTAGTGATCGCTTCGACTGGTTCTGTCACCGTCTCGGCCAACTCGTCTCAACCAGTGGCTGGACAATTGATCATGGGTGAATCTGATGTCACTTTGGCTATGTTCGACTTTGAAGCCGGCTCAGCCGAAGACCTACAGATTACCAAGATCATTGTGACTGATTCCACAACCACGCCGAATGAGTTTGGCGGTTCCTTGTCCAACCTCAAGTTGTTCAATGGTTCCACCCAGGTTGGTTCAACCGTAACCTCACTGTCGCTTGCTGTTGATGGCACCGCGACCTTTAACTTGACCACTCCTTTGGTTCTGCCTCGCAACGCGACCACCACCCTTACTCTAAAGGGCAGTGTCAACGCTTACCCGAACGCAGTTTCCGGCGGAACTCATAGTTTGGCTATCGTACACGCCACTGATGACGTGCTCGTAATCGGCGCTTCATCCGGTGCGGCTATTGCCGAAACTGTTTCATCTGCAGCCGGTACGGCCCAGGATATTTACAGGACCAAGGCCACAGTTGCTCTGAACTCTGCGTCACCTTCAGGTGCTACATCTGAAAGCGCGACTCAGGAAGTGTTCCGCTTTGATGTTGCTGCTAACAGCGCTTACGACGCAGTCGTGAACGCGGTTGCGGTTACTTTGAGCGGCAATGCTCTCTTGACGAGTTCTGGCAATGCCAACCTCTACAAGAGCACTGACCTCAACACGGCTTTGGCCACTGAGGGGTATCAAACCCTTACCTTCGCTGACAACAGCGGTGGCGACGGGGGTGCTGAACTCACCTTCCAGGTCATTGATGTTCCGACTGATTGCGATGGCATCCCAGTCGGATCAACTATCCGAGTTGATGACGGTGGAACTTATGTAACGGGTAACTTGGTGGTTACCGTTGTTGACTCTGTCACCGGCGGCGACTGCACCATCACCTTCACCAAGAACGGCGCTGCTTATACAGTCGACTTGGACGATGCTGATATCCTTTACTATCGTCCGTTGCAGCCAGGAACTGGCAAGCTCTTCTTTGGAGCCCAGACCACTCTGACTGCTGACGAAGCGAACGGTTCCACTAGCTTGAACGTCACATCCACCGCTGGATTTTCCACCGGTGACACAGTGACCGTTACTGGCTACAGTGGAACTGGTGTTGCTACGGCCTCAACCGCAGGCGGTGTCATTACGGCTATCCCGGATGCCACCACTCTTACGGTTACTGCTGTGACCTTGGCCGCAACCATTGACTACGACTACACAAGTGGATCGACAGCCAATGCGTTGACCAAGAACCACAACAGCGCTGCTACTGTTACGGCCGGCTTGATTAACACAAGCGGCCAGACAGTTGCTGCTGGTACCACTTTGACCTTCGTGGTCAAAGGTGATACCACTGGCGCGAATGCCTCCTCCACAGCGACAGAAACCATCACTGCGGCTCTCGCAGCGGTTGGTGACTTCACCTGGGATGACAAGACTTCCTTCGGTATCATCACTGATACCAAGAATATTCCTGTCAATGGTGGCACTCTCTCTTACTAATTTTAGTAAGTTAGTGTAAGTTTGGTGGAACTTAAAACCATCACAAAAACCGCCTTGCGCAAGCAGGCGGTTTTTGGTTTGGGTAACTACCCCACCCTTGCCATCGGTTAATAATTGGACTATTATATCTTGGCTATTAACCTATATTTATGAACCTCTCAGATATCAAATTTTGGACCGTAAAAAATAAAACTATTATTGCAGGATTAGTTGTTCTCGTCATTGCAGGGGTGGCTATGATTTTATATTTTGGCCAGCCGGAAGAAATTACCGAACCAGTGGAAATTACGGCTGATCAGCGAGCGAGGGTCGAAGCCGTGATAGCGGAACTGCAGACCAAAATTAAAACTTGTGATCAAGCAAGCGACCCGTCCGCCGAAGCTTCAGCGAAGGAGGATGACCACAAGTGCTCAGACCTCTATCTTCAACTGGGATTAAATCATGAATCACTCGGTCAGGTGAGCCGGGCCATTTACGCTTATGAGCAAGCCGCGAAAGCGGACTCGAATTTGTATGTGCCGTATTCCAATTTGGGGAGCATTTACCGGCGCTTAAAGGATTACGCGAAAGCTGAAGAGTCATTTAGGAAAGCCCTAACCATTGCTCCGAATAACGCCTCTGTTTATACTAAACTCATCGAGATGTCTTGGTATGATTTGAAAAAACGTCCGCACGAAATGGAGCCGTTGTTTCAAGAAGCGTTTAAAGCCACTGATTACGAAGCAAATCTGGTCCGTTTTTATGCCTACTATGGTCATACCATCAATGATCCGCTAATTGAGATCAACGCCTGGACCGCCATATTGCAGTATGAGCCGGATAATGCGGCGGCCAAAAAGTCACTGGAAGCCGCCCAGAAATCCGCGAGGGAGCAGGGGTTGATTCAGTAGCTGATAGGTGATAGATAATAGAAACTAAATCAAAAAAGCAAAGGAGAGGCAATCCCGAACTTGATTCGGGATCTCAATAGAGAGATCCTGACTTTCGTCAGGATTGCGCCCGTGGCTCTGGTCCGCTTATAGAAGAAAATAATTATAAACTATTATCTATCAACTTGAATTTGACAAGCGAATTTCATTGTTTCATAATGTTTACGTCAATTGCTGACGAATAATGAAAATAAAATCAACGCAGCAATAAACAAGAAACAATTCTTCTTAGGCCGAAACACGGTCGATATTTTGGCGCAGAGGAAGATTAAACTAATCAATTAAAAATTAAATAATAAATTAAATGATAAATTTCAAAAATATCAATAGGCAGAAGACCTTGATGGTCACTGTCCTGTGTTTCGCGTTCGCGTTTACGGCGACTGCGGCTTTCGCGGCTCTGACCATGAGCGCGACAGAAGTTTCTTCCGACGGCGCGCTTACTGTGACTGGCGCGGCGGCATCCACCTGGTCCACCAGCGCGGGTGATTTAACCATTACCGGCGGGGGAGCCTTGGCTCTTTCTTCCACGACTTCTAGCGCTGCCTCTCTTGATTCTGGCACCACTGGCGCAGTTAATATCGGCACCGGGTCAACTGCCAAAACAGTTACTGTAGGTAATACTACCGGAGCCAGCACCCTTAGTTTGAAATCAGGTTCAGGCGGTACGGTGGTGACCTCAGCCGATGATAATTCTCTGGCTCTTGGTCCGAATGGCGCCACAACCCCAATTTTTCAGGTTGACTCTTCCACTGCTTCAGCTGTGGCAGGTTTGAAAGTTACAGGAGCGGCCACCGGCGGCACAGTTGCCGTTGCGGCCATTGACTCCGGCGCAGACACCAACTTGACTGTTAACGCCAAAGGCGCGGGTACGATCGGCATCGGCTCGGTTTCTACCGGCGCGGTGACTATCACCCCGGCGACAACCGTTACCGGCGCTTTGACTGTCAACGGCGCCACTGTTACTTTGGGCAATGCGGTGGCTGATGGTGTAATTCTTAATGGTCGCGTTTCGACCAGCTCTGCGGCTGGCGCGGCGCTGACCCTGGACAGCACTTATCTTTTCGGCGAAGGCCAGGAACTGCGATATAAAGTTACAGACTGGACCGGAGTCGGCGATTCGTTCAAAGCTATGTACGTGCGCGCGGAGAACGGCGTGGATGCTTCCACCAAGGGCGTGTATGGCATGGAAGTTTATGCCACGGCCAATGACACCTTTGATACAGGCAACCTGCAGGGCATCCTTTCCTACGCTTACCTCAAGGGAACTGGAGCCAAAACCGTTGGTCCGGCTTATGGTATTCACGGCGAGCTTTCTTTTGACGCTAGCCAAAGCACCCAGACTATCACCACCGAAGCCTCTGCCGGATTCTTCCGAATTACCGGCGGTGTGGCTGACACATTCACCAAGCTGCATGGCGTGATTATTCGCGCTGGCGACATGGATGGACAAAGCCGCACTTACGGCAATGCTATCTTGGTGGAAGACGGTCCGGAATCCGGAGCAATTACCTGGACCCGCGGACTTAAGCTTAACGCTGCTTCAACCGCTGATATTGAACTTCAAAATGCTGCGACCATTACAAACTCGGCCGCAGGCAAGATCGTTCTTGGCGGCTTGAGTAGCACACAAACTTCTGGTGATTTGATTGGACTTAGTTTATCGCCTAGTCAGGGAGCAGACACTACTGGAGAAGTATTCGGCGCTCAAATCAAGCCTCGTGTCGCAGCTGGTTTTAATGCTGCCACGGTGAATGGTCTTGGTATTGACTCTGAAGTGAAGAGTGGGGACGGCGTATTGTCCAGCGATTTGCGTGGTATTAACTTGTATATGGGAGCTACTGGTACCGGAACAATCGGTGGCAACATCGTCGGTCTGCGCGCACGCTTGGAGAGCGCTATCAACCCTACTGGTCACGCGGTCTTATTATTGCCGGTTGACAACGAGGGCGCTCAAGACTGGGATGGCCTTATTAAATTCGATGCCGCTCTTGGCACACACGGCATGACGACCAATTCAGACAAGACAGGTAATGCTAAATCAGGCACAATCAAAGTTATTGGTAACGATGGGACCGTCTATCATATCCAGCTTTACGCTGACTAAGCTTAACTAATCCTTAACCCCGTTAGAGGTAATCTCTCTAACGAGAGATGCCGCAACCGAATGGTTGCGGACCTCTAACGGGGTAAATAATTAACAATTATGCCTCATGAAAAATACACTTAGGGCAAAACTGATTGCAGTTGCGTCGGTGTTGGGATTGGGCATAAGCTTAGCACTTAGTTCAATCGCTTACGCGGCGGACTTGACTTACAGCGCAGATACGACTGTCAGTCTGTCTTCACCGGCTATCGATTACACAATCAAATCAAATTCCAAAGCGACTTCAGTTTTGGTTAATCTCCATAATCTGACTGTGACTCTACCGACCAACAGTTCGTTTACGATTACGTCCGCGACCCGGGATGTCACCACCACCGGCCAGACAGTCAACGCGGCCGTAAATACCACCTGTAGCTCATCCAATGTCGCCACCGTGACGGTAAGTTCTACCAGTGTTGTGGAAACTGTAGTCTTTACCCCGACTGCCAGCGCTTGTGTTTATAGTTCTGGCGGCGGCGGCGGCGGTGGTGGTGGTGGGGGAGCAGCAGCAACAACCACCCCAGCGTCCTCAACACCCACAACCACCAACGGCACGGTGAACTCGACTCCGGAAGCTGGAGGCAACACGAGTTTCACTCCTTCTGACTCAGCCACTCCGGCAATTAATGTTTCTCTGCCTGTGGGCGCTGTTTCTTCGGTCACCACAGTGA
>Ga0209541_10000408_pt1 | contig 84135 bp, 78 predicted proteins | sample RifCSPlowO2_01_FD_184027 | JGI IMG/M metagenome (GOLD analysis project Ga0209541, IMG submission 184027) | Groundwater microbial communities from Rifle, Colorado - Rifle CSP2_plank lowO2_0.1 (SPAdes) (version 2) | ecosystem: Environmental > Aquatic > Deep subsurface > Groundwater | place... | reverse complement strand
TTTTCTTAATTTCTAAGCCAAGCTCCTTCAACTGTTTTTTATCTATTTCAGAAGGACTATCCATCATCGGATCCCTCGCGTCGCCGGTTTTGGGGAAAGCGATGACTTCGCGGATATTGGGTTCATTAGCCAAAATTGAAATCAATCTGTCTAAACCCCACGCGATTCCTCCATGAGGAGGAGCTCCAGAATTTAAAGCATGGCCTATGTACCCAAAGCTCTTTTCAATATCAGGAACTCCTATCAATCGAAATACTGTATCTAAAAGATACTTTTCATTGTTGCGAATACTGCCTCCTCCAATCTCTAATCCGTTAAGAACTACATCATATTGATCAGCGATAATCTTTTCTATATTTTTTTCATTTTTTAAATCGTCTTTATGCTCGGATATCGGAGCTGAAAAAGGATTATGCGTAAAAGTCCACTTTCCACTCTTATCTTTCTCAAAAAATGGAAAATCAGTAACCCAACAAAATGCCAGAAGATTGGCATTATTCTTGTCTTTACGCAAATCGGGCCGGTCTGTTCCATATTTTTCCATAACATCTTTATAAGAAAACACCGGAAAGGGATTCTCTTGCACTTTTTTTTCAGGGTAAACTTCTTTTATTAAATCGATAAAAAGTTTTTCATTTAATTCCATTACATCTTCTCTTTCAATAAAACTCATCTCTATATCTAATTGAGTAAACTCTGGCTGACGGTCGCCTCTTGTATCTTCATCCCTGAAACATTTAGCAATCTGGAAATATTTTTCTATTCCACCGACCATTAAAAGCTGCTTGTACTGCTGGGGTGATTGAGGAAGAGCATAAAATTTTCCTGGGTATAATCGCGAAGGCACGACGTAATCTCTCGCTCCTTCCGGAGTTGACTTGGTTAAGATAGGAGTTTCTACTTCAATAAAATCGCGGTCGTTCAGATAATCGCGAATAAACTTAATCAATCTATGGCGCATTATTAAATTATTCTTTAAGCGCTTCCGTCTTAAATCAAGATAGCGGTATTTCAAACGCAGTTCTTCATCAATTTCATGGCCAGAAGTATCCAAAGGGAAAGGCGAAGTTTCCGATTCGCTTAAGACGTTGATTTCTTTAACTTTCATCTCCACTTTGCCGGTCTCGATTTCCGGATTTTCCATCCCTTTGGGCCGCTCGGCCACCTCGCCTTTGACCGAAATAACCCATTCGGGCCTTAGAGTTTCGGCAATTTTATAAAGTTTGTCGTCTTTGGGTGTAAAAACAAGCTGACAAATTCCGGAGCGGTCTCGCAAATCAATAAAAATAATCTTGCCGTGGTCGCGCCGGACATTAACCCAGCCAAAAAGCTCAACCGTCTTCCCTACTTTATCTTTAATTTCATTAATCCAAATATTCTTCATATCCTTTCAGTTATTCCTTGATTTAAATTTTTAAAACAGATATTGCTTAAAAATTTCTTAATGCTCCAGCCGGCAGTTTTAAGAGCCCTCGGAATTAACGAAGTTTCCGTCAGACCCGGTAAAGTATTCAACTCCAAAATATAGACCTTGCCGTTCTTGACTAAAAAATCTGCACGGGAATAATCTTTACAGCCTAAAATTCGATGAGCTTTTACAGCCATTTCCTGGATTTCTTTGGTTAAGTGTTCGCTTATCCGGGCCGGAGTTATTTCTTCAGCAGCCCCGGGTTTATATTTGGCTTCGTAATTAAAAAAATCGTATCCCTGGCCAGGAATTATTTCAGTCACGGGCAAAGCTAAAGCTTCGGTAATGCCATTAACCCTTCTTTCAATCACTCCACAGGTAAATTCGCGGCCGTGGATATATTCTTCTATTAAAATCTCGGGGTCGTATTTAAAAGCATTTTGAATAGCTCGGTTTAATAAATTTTTTCTTCGGATTACCGAAACGCCGACTGACGAACCACGAGAGCACGGTTTTACCACTACCGGCATTTTTACCAGTTTATTAATGAAGAATTTTAACTGCGATTTGAAATTCTCATCTTCTTTAACAAACAAAGTCTTCGGCGTTTTAAAACCGTTAGCTGAAAAAAACTGCCTGCTTTTAGCTTTATTCATTGCCAAGGCCGAAGCCAAAACGCCGGAACCGGTATAAGATGCACCGTACGACTCAAGAATGGCCTGAAGACGGCCATCTTCACCAAATTCGCCATGAGTGGCTAGAAAACATAAATCAAGGCTTTTAACCGCTTTTTCAAGCTTAGCGTAACGACCATTTGTCCAAACTTTTCCGTCACGCAAAATTTTTATTTTTACCGGCTCAAAAAGCCGGCTGTCAAGATTTTTAAGAATATTCTCGCCGCTTGCCAAAGAAACTTCATACTCGCTCGACGGCCCACCCATAATCACGCCGACCCTGATTTTTGAACTTAAATTATCAGCCATTTTAGACATCCCAGTTAGTAGATTAACAGAGTTTTAAAAATAAAAAAAGCCCAGTTAATACTGGCATTAATTCAAAAATATGTTATTATACGAATCATACCGCCCCTAGCTCAATTGGCAGAGCAGCTCCCTTTTAAGGAGAAGGTTCCGCGTTCGATTCGCGGGGGGCGGACAAACTATTCTTTTTTCACTGCTTCTAACGCCTTCCTCACCCCAACCAAATCCGGCTCAATTATTTTTCTTTTAAAATTTTCCGGTTCTCGCTTGGATAATTCTCCAAGAGAAAGAACCTTTTCTTTATTGCTTATAGATCCGCGATCTTTCAATATTGGCGATCTTTTGCCATCCCTTTCTTTAATTGAAGGCTTTATTTCAACTGCCCATTTTTCAATCATTTTTTCAACTGCCACCCTTGAAATTCCATACCTACTTCTGGAAGTTTCAATAATTTTTTCTTTGACTCCTCTTTCTTTTTCCAATGGAATCGGCGGCAAAGTCATTGCTGAAAAAGGCCGCGAAGAAATTCCATCAACTAGAAGCTTCAAATAAACATTATAATTAGGCAGATTAACCATATCAATCGCCACTAGCTCCGGCCCAAATTGCGTCTCCAAAAATTCAGCATCGATGGCTCCCACTCTGAATGAAAGCATAGTCCCGACATTGCCAAAAATAGCATCTCGGACCCGAGTAGAATTTTCGGTGACCAACTGCCCGATATACTGGTGTGAAATTATCAAAGCCAGTCCGTATTTCCTTGCTTCCGAAAGAATAGTGGCGAAGGCATCGGTGGCAAAACTTTGGAATTCATCAACATGGAGAAAAAAAGGGTGCCTTTTTTCCATCGGAGTCCTGATTCTTTCCATGGCCGTAAGCTGAATCTTGGTTATCAGCATTGCTCCAAGCAAAGCTGAATTATCTTCACCGATTAACCCTTTTGACACATTAACTAAAAGAATTTTTCGATTCTCTATTATGTCTTCAATATCTAAAGTACTTTTTGGCTGACCAACAATATTCCTTATCATTTTAGTAGCCAAAAACTGACCAACTTTATTTTGAATCGGAACAATGGCTTCATTTCTAAATCTTGGTTCCCACGACTCGTATTCAGCAGTCCAAAATGCCCTTACCACCGGGTCCTTAATATTACCGACTATTTTCTTCCGGTATTCTTTATCAACTAAAAGCCTCGGAATATCCATTAAAGTGGCATCTGGTGTGTCTAGAAGAGCCAACACGCAGTTATTTAAAATATATTCCATTCTGGCAGACCAGACACCGGCCCATATTTTTGTAAAAATTGCCATCAGGCCTGAAGCAACCAGATGTTTATGTTCCGGATTTTTAACTTCCAAAATATTGAAGCCAATCGGATATTCCGTATCAACCGGATTAAAATATATGACATCTTCGGCTCGCTCTATTGGAATTAAAGAAATAAGTTCATCGACGAATTCGCCGTGAGGATCAATTACCGCCAAGCCTTGACCGGTCTTTATATCCTGAACCGCCAGATTCTTCAAAAGAGTCGTTTTTCCGGTTCCGGTCTGGCCGATAATATACATATGCTGAAGCCGGTCTTTTTCTTTAATGCCAAAAATCCGGTCTTGCCCCCGGAAATTAGTTTTAGCAAAATAAGTAATGTTGCTGTCCATAGTTTAAAAAGGAATGTAGCCGGGAGGGCTTACTTTCTTGCTCTCAACCCTATCCAAAGACGGCGCGGTCAAAACAACATTGGTCGGCGGATGATAAAGAGTCGCCAACTCTTCTGTATTCAGGATTGAAATCGAAGACTTTTTATCTAAATTAATCCGATTAGAATCGTTCAGACGACCTAAAAAAGTCGCTTCCGGAATATACCTTTGAATGTATCTGGCCAAAAGCCTCCTCTTTTTATTTTTAGTTCTTCTGCCAACTAAAATAAAAGGCCATCGCCACCATTTGGCTTTGGTAAAAGTATCAATATTAAAAGCAAAATAGTTTAAATTTGTGCTGTATTGATTAAAATAACCAGTTAAACTTCTAAATAAATTTTTATCAAATATGTCTTTGGGAGCAATATAAACGGTTCTGACTATAGTTTCAAAACCCTGTTTTGATATTTTTCTGCTGATTGATTTTAATTTTTCTTCTTCAGCCGGAGTCATTAAAGAAAAACTGAAAGATGGCATCCCGGCCGGTCCGGGCCTTGGCTTTGATGCAAGTTTTTCTTTAATGACTTCCATCACTTTTTCTCCTTCTTTTCGCCATTCCGGATCTGCTGGCCTGATTACAAGCTGGATCCAAGCCTTTTCTTCGGGCCGTAAACGATTCATTGTCTCAAGAATCATTGAAATCGGATCAATTATTCTTTCCTCCCCGCCCTTTTCCTCAAAACTCATGTAAGTATTGATCGGATTTGGAGCAGGATTTTTTAAATTTAGTTCTACTCCGAATAAATCATAACCAATCCTCTCAAAATCATCAAAAGAATCAGGAACTTGTAAAACATAGTCATTGGCGCCAACTATTTCTATATCCGGATATTGGGCATAGAGCATTGATTCAATCAAATGCCTCATCTTTTTTGGTACCCGGACATAGAAATTAACTCGGCCGCCAGAACCAATAATTTCAAAGCTGTACCAGCGGGTGACTTCGCCGTCTATATATTTTTCTTTCCAGCCCGAGGGCGTATTGAAAAGCGTCCACAAGGAAATAAAAAATTGATCCATTGCTTTGGGTCCCTTTTCAACTTCCCGGGGAATTCTAATTTCAAAAATATCCCACTCTATTTTACTTTTAAATTTAGATTGAGAATAAAAAAGAAGAGCATCTTGAGCAATTAAAAAAATAATAAAAACTAAAATCGGTAAAAATGCCCATTTATAAGGAGCAATAAAAGAAAATATAAATTTTAGATCTTCAAAAGTCTGAAGGAGAAGCTTAAAATCCAAAAATTCCATTACCAATAGTATACCTTATTCATTAAGAGCGTAAAGCCCTTTTTCGTCTTTCTTGAAGAATTTCCTGTCCTGAAGATTCAAAACAATAGTATTGGGCTTAACAAAGCGTATTTCGGCAGTTTTAGCGATTATTTTGTCTTTTTCCATTGGTCCGTGTTTTTTTAAGAGAGTTGTCAAAACGTCCTTTACTGTTCCGGCCTCATAACCCCAATCTGAAAGAGCGTACAACCCCCGACCAACCAAAACAAATCTCTTATCTTTAATAAGTTCATTATGAACAGTCTGAATATTGGCTTTTTTTAAATCAAATTTGTAGCTGTTAATCGATATAGCAATATCCCTAAAATGCAACGGCTTACTGTTCCTTTTAAGAACGAGATAAGCCTTATCCTTTATCCCTTTCGGCCTTATTTCAGTCCAGTTAGCCAAGCCGAATTCGCCGAAAATATTTTTCCCGATTTTCTTGGATAAACTTAAATTAGACAAAATAATTTTTTTATCATTGATACTTTCTTGAGTCGTTTTATTGAAAAACGAAATAATGCCTGCTTCTAGAATAACCGAGTCTTGCTTCTTTATCGCCTGAATAAGCTTAATCACCGTTTCTTTAGCTTTACTTTCATAAAACGGATCTTTAAGCGTCCAAAAGCTAAAATAGTCGTCGTCTTCCGGATGAAAATCGAAAACGCTTGAAACAGTCATTAAAAAAACCAAGGCCGCATTGACTTTGTTATACTGGTGGGAGCCGGAAAATTCATGAAACAAAAAATCCTGCCTAGCTACATTACCGTAGCTTTGGACAATATCTTTGATTTTTAAAACCTGCTCTTTGAGATTAAAGCCGTTAAAACTTTTTCTAAACTCTCTTAAAGAAGCTTCTTCAATCTGACGAACTCTCTCGCGGGTGATCTTGTATTTTTTTCCGATAGATTCTAAAGTTTCAACGCTGCCGGTCTTTAAGCCAAAACGCCTGGAAATTATATCTTGGCTTCGGGAATTAAGAGATTTCAAAACCTCTAAAATGGAATCGACGAAATTGTTTTTTTCTTGCTCATTTAGCATTTAAAAGCTACAATAGCACTTACGATAAACTATGTCAATAACTAGGCTGAAAGGCAAAAAGATAGCTATCTTGGGGCTTAGACGCGAGGGTTCGTCCACTTTAAAATTACTTAAAAAAAATAAAATAAAAGCGGACGTTTTGGATGTTAAATTTGATAAGAGCTATATTGACCGAATTAAAAATTACGACATCATTTTCCGGACTCCCGGATTTCCAAGAATTCACCCAGCTCTTATTGCAGCTGAAAAAAACGGCACTATTATTTCAAGCCATATCAAATTATTTTTTGATTTGTGCCCTGCAAGAGTAATTGGCATTACCGGGACTAAAGGCAAGACAACTACTGCTTTTTTAATCTATGAAGTTCTAAAAACTAAATTTCATAAAAAAGTTTTTATTGCCGGGAATGTAGGCAGTCCGGCATTGGATATTTTGCCAAAACTAAAAAAAGACTCAATTGTTGTTTTGGAACTGTCGAGTTTCCAGCTTCAGGATTTACATAAGAGTCCGGATGTCGTCGTAATCACAAATCTGACGCTTGATCACATGGATCCTTCTGGAAAATTTGCACCTTCAACTCATCAAAGTGCCAAAGAATATTTTGACGCCAAAATGAATATTCTTAGACATCAAGGCAATAATGATTTCTCTATAATCCATCCTTCGCTGAAAAATAAAACCAGACATATCGGCCAAGGTAAAAAAAATTACCCTGTTCCCCTGCTCGTAGAAACTAAATTAAGAGGCAAGCATAATCTTGAAAATATCGCTTTGGCCGTTGCGGTCGGAAAAATTTTCAAAGTTCCCCAAAAAAATATTTTGAAAGCAGTCAAAAATTTTAAAGGCATTAAACATCGCTTAGAATTTGTTAAAAAAATAAATGGCATCTCTTTCTATAATGACTCAGCGGCAACTAATCCGGATGCAACGCTCGCAGCCTTAAAGTCTTTTAAAGAATCGATTCATCTAATTTTGGGCGGCTCTGACAAGGGGCTGGATTATAAAAACTTAGCTGGATATATTTCTAAATCTAAAAATATAAAAACTATAGCCTTAATCGGACAAATAAAAGAAAAATTATACAAAATTTTAAAACCAAAACCAGAACTTGAAATTAAGAAAATAAAAAACTTAAAAGAGGCTGTCTTGACTTTATATAAAAAAGCTGATAAGAACGAAATAGTCCTTATGTCTCCGGCAGCGGCAAGTTTTGATATATTTCAAAACTACGCCGAGCGCGGAAACGAGTTCAGAAAACTTGTGAAACAGTTAGAAAGGTGAAAAAATGGGAATCAACGATGTGATCGTAGTTCAATTTGCAATTGAACACGCACAAGAAATAAAGTCGCTCCTTTTTAAATATGGAAGCATCGTGTACGCGACCAACCATCCCGTCCGAAAAGGAAACTACGTTCAAAAAAAGATCTGGCTTGACCGGCCCGACTCATTGGACGAAGGTGAAACGGGAAGGTATGAAAACCAAGCCAGAGAACTGATACACGAACTGAACCAAATAGGAGAAGTTGTCAGTTCTCAAATCGCCGAATTCCAAGCTCCTTCCCAAGAAGTCCACTTATAAAGTGGACTTCTACTTTTTATGAAACAGCATTAAAATCGGACTGGCCACGAAAATGGAAGAATAAGCCCCAGAAGCAATTCCAATAATCAAGGCAAGGGAAAAATTCTTCAAAGTCGGCCCGCCGAAAATGTAAATCGCGATAACAGCAAAAAGAGTGGTTAAAGTAGTGTTAATAGAACGGACTAGAGTCTGTTTAACGCTTTTATGAACTATTTCATTAAAACCTTCTCCCCTATTTTTTAAAATGTTTTCCCTAATTCGGTCATAAACTACGACTGTGTCGTTTATCGAATAACCCAAAATGGCTAAGGCCGCGGCAATCATCGGAGCATCAATCGCCACACCCCTGAATTTTCCAAGCCAGGCAAAAAATCCGATCGGCAAAAGCAAATCGTGAAGTAAAGCCACAATCGCACCTAAAGCCAAAATCCAAGGACTGATTATTCCGCTGACTTTAAAAAAAACAATCGCCAAATAAACAGAAATCATAATTAATGCTATGCCAATGGCAATAATGCTTTTCCTTTTGAGCTCCGAACCCAAAACCGAACCGATTGAATCAAATTTTTTTTCCTCAAGCTCTCCTGACTTTTTTAATTCAGAAAGAATCTGTTGATGGACTTCTTCTGTTATTTCAGGCATTTTTAAAATCAATCCCCTCTCCCCTGCTTCTGAAATTGAAATTTGGCCAAGATTCAAATTATCTAATTTTTCGCCAATAACGCCTCTTTCGGGTCTATCTTTTAAAAATTCTATTTCTAATAAGGAACCGCCGGTAAAATCAGTGCCTAAATTAAGCCCGTAAACAAAAAACAGGCCGGCTGAAACGACCATCACGATTAGAGAGATTGAAAACATTATCTTGTAGACCTTTGCCATTCTTCTTTTATACCCTTTCTTTTCTTTTCTGCCAAAGCCAGTTCATCTAAAATTCCGTCAATCAACTTGTAATTTCTTGCCTCTTTTAACGTGACCCAGGCAAAATCATCAGTTTCTTCTTCCTGAAGTTTTACCTCTCCGGAAACATAGTCAGCTATGCAAGATATGACTAGCGATGGATTCTTATCTTCATGAACTCTGGCTAAACTGGTTAAATATTCTATATTTTTAATTTCCAGGCCGACTTCATCGCGAACTTCTTTTCTTAAGACATTCTCTAAAACATTATACCAGTTCTAGGCAAACCGAATTAATGCAATATCTTTTCCCGCCCTTCTCTTTCGGCCCATCGTCAAAAACATGGCCCAAAAAATTAATATACGTTATAATATGCTATAGCATATTATAACGTCAAAGCAATATAAATTTAATTATGACTCTTCTAAAATAATTTTCTTTTTAAATCCACCTCGCTCTCTGACTTTTTTCTTTTTTATTGCCTCTAATCTCTTTTTATCAAATTTCTTATAATCTCTAACTGCATCCAGAACTTCCATTATATCGGTAAATTCTTCAATTGTTTCGCTTTTTGAAAATTCTTTGATTTCTTCCAAAAGTTTTTCTTTCAGTTTTCTCCAATACTCTTTTTTATCGGCAATATGGATTTTATATTTTCCGCCTTTCTTTTTTATGATTTCTGGAATTTTATCCCGAACGAGTTTGTTGTATTCTTTCATAATTTATTTCCCATGACACTTTTTATACTTTTTACCTGACCCACACCAGCAAGGGTCGTTACGACCAATCTCTTTTTCTTGTGAATTTTTTACTGCAACCGGCTGCGGCTGCGAAACTGATGGCGCAATTCCAACTTTAAAAATCATATTAACCACCTGATATTTTATTGATTTTAATAACTGTTCAAACATCCCTTGACCTTCAATCCGGTATTCAACCAAAGGGTCGCGCTGGCCGTAAGCCCGGAGATTGACCGAATTTCGAAGATAATCCATTGCTTCCAGGTGATCCACCCAAAGTTCGTCAATCACCCGAAGCAAAACAAACCTTTCAAGTTTTCGCATATTCTCAAAACCTGCTTCTTTTTCTTTCTCTTCATAACGCTCGGTTGTATTTTCTTCTTGGTAGAATTCATTAAAATAGCCAAGAATTTTTTCTTTTAGGCTATCTGAAAGCAAGGCCTCGCGCCGCAGATTATAAATCGTCTCCCGATGTTTATTCATTACATTATCAAACTCCAAGACATATCTCCTGGCGTCAAAATGATGACCTTCAATCTTGGTTTGGGCCTGCTCAATCGCCCGGCTTACTAACCCGTGTTCAAGCGGCTGATCTTCCGGAAAACCAAATGTCTCCATCATATTCTTAATCCTCTCACCTCCGAAAATTCTGATTACATCGTCGTCTAAAGAAATAAAAAATTGGCTTGAACCGGGATCTCCCTGACGGCCGGAGCGACCGCGAAGCTGATTATCAATTCTCCGCGCCTCGTGCCTTTCTGTTCCAATAACATGAAGTCCGCCAAGCTCTTTTACTTTTTCCGCACTTTCCGGGCTTGGCGGATTCCCCCCTAAAAGTATATCCACGCCGCGGCCAGCCATATTAGTTGCCACGGTCACCTGCCCTAATTTTCCTGCCTGGGCATGCATCTGGCCTTCCGACTCATGATTTTTCGCATTCAAAACATTGTGAGGGATCCCCTCTCGTTTCAGCATCGCCGAAAGCAATTCGTTTTTTTCAATCGAAACTGTACCCACCAAAACCGGCTGGCCCTTAAAGTGCCTCTCTTTTATTTCTTCAACTACGGCTTTCCATTTGGCGTTAACGGTTTTATAAATCCGGTCAGTTAAATTTTCCCTGATCATCGGCTTATTAGTCGGCACTATGATAACGTCGAGATTATAAACTTTGTGAAATTCTTCACTTGAAGTTGCGGCGGTTCCGGTCATCCCGGCAAGTTTTTTGTACATTCTGAAATAATTCTGAAAAGTTATGGTTGCCAAAGTTTTTGATTCTTTCTCAATCTTGACTCCTTCCTTGGCTTCAACTGCCTGATGAAGACCTTCTGACCATCTGCGCCCGGGCATCAGACGGCCGGTAAATTCATCAACAATAATAATTTCTCCATTCTTAACGACATAATCACGGTCTTTCTTAAATAAAACATAAGCCCTTAAAGCCTGTTCAAGATGATGAACATAGCGCATTCCGGCATGATCATAAATATTCTGCAAATTAAGCATCTTTTCAACTTTATCAATCCCGGCATCAGTAATCGTCACGGCTTTTAATTTTTCGTCAACATTATAATCTTCTCCTTCTCTGAAATTCGGCACGACTCTGGCAAAGATTTTATAAAGCTCGCCGGATTCGGTATCTGGCGCAGAAATAATAAGAGGAGTCCTTGCTTCATCAATTAAAATAGAATCAACCTCATCGACGATAGCAAAGTTATGGCCTTTGGCCTGAGACATTTGTCTTAATTCATAAGCCATATTGTCTCTCAAATAATCAAAACCGAATTCATTATTGGTGCCGTAGGTAATATCAGCTTCATAAGCTTCGCGTCTCGTAACCGGTCTTAAAAATTCATGAAAAACTTTGAAAGAACCTTCAATATCTCTTAAATGATCTTTCTCAACATGTGTCGGATCGTAAATAAAACTTGAGTCATGATTGATACAGCCAACAGTCAATCCAAGGGCATTATAAATTTGTCCCATCCAAACCGTGTCGCGTCTCGATAAATAATCATTCACGGTAATAACGTGAACTCCCTGGCCGCTTAAAGCATTCAGATAAACAGCTAAAGTAGAAGTTAAAGTTTTTCCTTCGCCGGTTTTCATTTCCGCTATTTTGCCTTGATGCAAAACAATTCCACCGATTAACTGAACATTAAAATGGCGCTGATTAAGAGTACGTTTGGCTGCCTCGCGAATTGCGGCAAAAGATTCAGGCAATAGATCATCCAAAGACTCTCCTTTTTCAAAACGCTTTTTAAACTCATCTGTCTTCCCTTTTAATTCTCTATCAGAAAACCGCTCGAATCCCTTTTCAAGGCTATTTATCTTTTCAACTAACGGCTGAACCTTATTTATATAACGCTGATTCGCATCGCCGAATAATCCCGAAAAAAATGACATAAATTTATTATTTGCGTAAATACTTTTCTATTTGTTTCTGAAGCTCGTCTTTAACCTGGTTGATTGCCGTCCTTATGTCTTTATTGGTATTAGTCGCTCTCAATAATTTACCGGGCAACTTTAAATTCACTTCGGCATACCAGACTAAACCTTTATGATGATGCTTTGACGGTTTTCCTATCTCGACTCTCGCTTCAACTGTCGCTGGATCTATTTTTTTTAAAAACTTCTCCAAACCGCCGATCTTCTTCTCAATCCAAATAATCAGAGCATCATCTAATTTTATGTTTGTAGAATTTATTTTAATTTTCATAATTCCTTTATTTTAGCCCGTGTCTTTGCTCCAACATAACCAATTCGGGGAGAAATTGCATATTTTTGCTGGAACCGGATAACCGCATTTTTAGTTAAATTCCCGAAATAACCGGTTATTCTGGCTTCCGGATAAACGCCGTTTTTAATCAAGAAATTCTGAAGCGCTCTCACATCCTCGCCTTGCGAACCGATAGATAAATCACGAACTAAACCGCTGACTGTACTTTTTTGTAATTGATTAATCTGGTTTTGTAAAGCCGAAATCTGATCCAAAAGACTCTGAATCGATATTGATTTAATTGTTTGCGGCGGCGCAGGGATAATTTCCTGAAATTCAGAAGTCAATTGACCCTTAAGACTAAAAGAAGAAATCGGATCGTTTTCAGTAAAATTATTTGTCCTTGAATGATTAGCCGGAATTAGAATTATTTTATAAATGTCAGAGCCGAAGTTTTTAAAAAAATGGGTTCCGGTTTGGCCGTTAATCGAAAAAAAACCAATTTCTTTTTGGCCGTTAATTCTAAAAGCAATGTAAGGAACTCTGAACTTAGTGCCCGAATCAGCCGAAAAATCAATCTTTAAATTAAGACTGGAAGAGTTAACCGGAGTGTTGAATTCATACCAAACCGGCTGCCAGTCTTTTACCGTTTTAAAAATAGAAACAGTACTTTCTGTTCCATAAACAGCCAAACTTTGGCTTGGTGAAATTCTGAAATTTTTTAAGTGCTTGGATTTATAGGCAAATTTGGAATCAATGCCTTCATCATTTAAAATATTGGCCATTGTCCAGTTTGAAAAAACATCAGAAAACGTCTCGGTAAATCCGTTTGATAAAAAGGCTTCGTTCAAGGAATCGATCCCGATTTTGCCATTCTTCAAAGAATCAACCAATATTTTTTCTCCATAATGATCAACTAAATAATAAGAAAACAAAGTTATGGCTCCATAATCAGAAGTTTCGTTTTTCCATTCGCCTAGCGGTTCAGAGGGATTAGATTGAAAAGCAAAAACTCTTCTTCTGATATTCGAAGTATCATAATTCTCGTCATAATTAAGAAGGCGCGGAGAATACTCGGCTCTCGCTTCATTAAGCCAGACATCTTCGGTAATATCCCTTAATATGTCTTTTTGCTGTAAACCGATAAGATGTTGAAATTCATGAGCCAGAAAAATCGCTGCCCGGTCATTAAAAATAGAAATTGAATTTATAAAAACCATTTCCCTTTCATTTGATTCCGGAACCTGACTCTTTCTATAAAGGTGACTCGAATCAAAATAGCCGCCAGCCAAATCAATCAAACGGGTTATAAAAATTACTATTCTTGGATCATCGTCTACTCCCGGATTCGGCTCTGAGCCCCAAAACTGAGTTTCAATCGGATAAATTCTGGAATCAAATTCCTTAGTCAATCCATCTAATTTCTGCAAAAACAAATTTCGCTCAGATTCGGAAATTCCAATCCAATAATCATCAGAAACATACCAATAAGCTTTGTCTGAAATCTTTCTCAAAGTTCCTAAAACCTGCTTCCGGTTTGAATATTCATATTTGGAATCTACGCTAAAAATCACTGACTGGTTTAAAAAATCGGCAGAAACACTGTCAGAAAATAGAATGATAAAAATAGCAAATAGAAAACAAAAAAGAAAAAAAGAAAAAGTTTTTTTCACATTTTAAGCATACCAAATTTTATTATCTAAGAGAATCTATAAAATCCTGGGCTTCCTTGGCGAAATTCGGATCGAGTCCCGCGGCAACTTGAGCCGCCTTTATCGCCTTGTCTTTTTCGCCTATTTGCTTATAAGCCGCGGCTAACGATGCAAAATATTGAGGATTTTTAGGCTTCAAAACAGTAAGAGCCTCAAAAAGTTCGGCCAGTTTTCTAAGATCATTCAAGCTGATATAAATATCAATCATCCTCAATAAATCCGTTTCTTCATTTTTATAAGGATAGCCGGATTCCTCAATTATCTCTAAGCCTTCTAAAACCCTGCCTCCCTGAACTAAAGTAATGCCAAGATACCATTTTGAAAGCAGCACTTCAGGATTAAGGTTAACTGTTTTTTCAAACCACTTTGCGGCTTCAGAATAATTTTTTTTATTTAAATAAGCCTGGGCAATTTCGTAATGAGTTCTGACAAAAGTCGGAGATATTTCCAGCGCCTTAAGGCTATGCTCCAAAGCTAAATTATTATAAACAGAACTGGAATCGTTTTTGCCAAGCATTATGTATAGACGGCTAAGATATAAATAAGGCAGGTAATCTTGTTTTGATTCTTTGACGTTTTTTCCAATATTATCAATGGCGACTGAAAGACGAGTTTCCGTTTTTTCATCGACGCTCTGACTATTGACTCTCTCAAGAATATACTGGCCATAGCGGTGGCGGATTTCATATTTTCCAAAAGTTTCGTAGGCCATCGCCTCTTTGAATTTTTCAAAAGCCAAATCATGGTTCCCCGACCATGAAGCGACAATCGCCCTCGTGGTTGCATAGTTGGCTTTGGCCGGCGTTATTTCAAATTTGTAGATTAAAAAGATTGCCGCAATGGCTAAAACTATACCGACAAAAGTTGCTGAAAAGTTGCTATTCTTTATTTTTTTATTGATTACTATTTGAAGTTGCGACAGGCTTAAGAAATTAATGAATCCCAAAACAGTAAAAAATAACAAATAATTGGCGGCGGTATCGAAAATAAAAAAGTTATGAATCATATAAGCGATAAGAGTTGATGTTAGCCCCAATTTAAAAACTTTATTCTCAGTGGTATCGTTCGTCTTGTTTAAAATTTTAAAAGCCCGGATGAATATCAAAATATAAGCCATGAATCCAATAAGACCCATGGTAAAAAGAACTTCCAAAAATTGATTGTGGGCCCGGTCAAAAAGCGTTTCCGAACCAATTCCTCTGAAAAATTTAGGGTTAAAATGTTTTGAAAAAGGGATATTGAACATTTCCGGCCCGGAACCAAAAACTATATTCTTTATTGAATCGTTCCAGCCGTTAAAGCCGGCTTGCCAGGCCCAGAACCGAGTTTGAACCGTAAAAGATTTGAACGAGATATCGGCATAGCGGGATAAATAATGGCTCTCTTTGACAAATTCTGTATTCCGCAAAGAATACAAAATTCCGGCGACTATTATTACTGAAATAAAAAAACCGATGGTGATTTTTTTTAATTTTGAGGAACCAAAACTGTAAGAATAAAGAAAACCAAATATAACCAACCCGATTATCAAGCCCAATACCGAACCTCTGACTCCGGTCAGTAAAACCGCAATGGCATCAAGAATAAAAACTGAACCGTAAAAAAGTTTTTCATTCTTGGAGCCGGCTGGCCTGAAATACATCATCAAAGCCAAAAAAGCATTGACTATTATATATCCGGCAAAAAGAGCCGGATTCCCGATGGTGCCAAAAATTTTATTACGACCGCCGGAACCAATCACCCATTGAAAATCTGTTTTTTGCAAAAATCCGTAAAACGCAGAGAACAAACTTACTGCCAAAGAAAACTTGATAAACAAAAGCCAATCTTCTTTTTTTCTTAAAATCGCGGCGGCGATGACAAAAAACATCCAAAAATGAATAAAACTGAACCAGCCGCCCATCCGCTCAAGAGTCCCGAAAAAACTCTGATATGTGTTAATGCTGGTGAAGGTCGTCAAGCCAAAAGCCAAAGTAAAAAAAGAAACTGCCCAAAATAAAGGAGTGCGGGGCGGAAGATGAACCCGGCCGTGTTTAATCAATAATACAATATAAAAAACAGCGATTATTTCAACTAAAGAACGGAAAATAAGCACTTTCCCGAAATGAAAAGGAGATATAAATTCGCTGAATATTATAAGCGGCACCAGAACCGAGAGATAAATTCCGTATTTTATAATTTTTTCGAGATTGACTTTAGACATTGCTTATGATATTTAATCCTTATCTATGAAGCGTTTTTTTCTCTTCTTAGGCGATATCTTAATACTCTATTCTTCTCTTTATATTACTTTATTAATTCGCTACGGAACTGATTTTAACCAGCAAATTTCCATTCACCTCATCCCCTTCTCCTTTCTTTTTATTTTCTGGATTATTATTTTCTATATCGCCGGCCTCTACGAACTTAATTTTGCTAAAAATTCTCCTGAATTTTATTCTTCTTTATATACTTCAATCGCAATATCAGCAGCGATATCGGTTCTATTCTTTTACATCATTCCAGATATCCAAATTGCCCCGCGAAGAAACCTTTTAATTTATATCGGTGTTTTCTTCGGCCTAATTTCTTTGTGGCGCTGGCTTTATAATAAAGTTTTAGGCAAAACCTTTAAAAATAATACTATAATCGTCGGCTTCAATCAACTAGCTTATGATCTGGCAAAATTCCTTAACCGAAATCCGCAGTACGGATATAGCTTAAAATATGCCCTTGATATTTCACAGCAGGCGGCGTTTTCATTTCAAAATGTTGATTTCAGACAGGTTCGGGGAGCCAAAGACATTGAAAAAATTATAGAGCACGAACATATTAACACAATCATTTTAAGTCCAGAATCGTATCGTTTGCCCGACATTATCGATGTTTTCTATAAAGCCGGCAAAAGAAATATCCAATTTGTAAATTTGGCTAGCGCTTATGAAAAAATAATAAAAAAGGTTCCTCTTGAAGCGATAAACCAGCTTTGGTTCTTGGAAAATATTTCACGCGGAGAAAAAAAACTATACGAACTTTTAAAAAACACCCTGGATATCTCTCTGGCTATAATCGGCGGAATTATTGTAATGATCTTATTCCCTTTTATCGCCTTAGCTATAAAATTTGAAAGCAAAGGACCGATATTTTACAAACAAATAAGAGTTGGCCAAGGAGGAAAAACTTTTCAAGTAATTAAATTCAGAACCATGGTTGAGAATGCGGAACAAAACGGCGCGGTCTGGGCTCAAAAAAATGATCCGAGAGTGACAAAACTAGGCAGATTTTTAAGAAAAACTAGATTAGACGAACTGCCTCAAGTCTGGAGCATTCTAAAAGGAGAAATGTCTGTTGTCGGCCCCAGAGCAGAAAGGCCGGAGTTCGTGGAAAAGTTAAAAAAAGAAATCCCTTTTTATGAAGAAAGGCTTTTAGTCAGGCCGGGACTTTCCGGCTGGGCCCAAATTAACTACGGGAAAGATTTAAACCACAATGACACTAAAGAAAAACTTCAGTACGATTTATATTATATAAAAAACAGATCGTTCACCGTTGACTTGGCAGTAATTCTAAAAACGATAAAAACGGTTTTAAGCGCAACGGGATGGTAGTTATCAACACATTTTTATTTACATCTCTCGCGGTTTTTCTAAAATTAAATCAGTACCAAACTTTGTGCGAATTTAGAAAGGAGACGAAAAAAGTAATGACCGAAAATTCTAAGGTCGCGACGAAGCCAACAATGCAAAAAGAAGTCGCCTCACCGCTCAAGCAAAAAAAGAAATTAGAAAGGTACCGTTATGTTGAGAAAGAAGAATTAGAAAGTTCTTTAATCTCCTCCTATGCACGGGGCAGAACCCGCAGCGACTCGCAAACAGAGTGAAGCGATTTCCATCAGATCACGGGACTCCAACCAAGTCCCGTTTCTTTTTATTATATTTACAAAAATGAAATTTTTCATTATTATAAGGCCGTGGCTAAAATAGCTAAAAAACTATAGATTGGTATCTAAAAACATAAATGCCTATAAACACCAAAAAACTAGTATACGGCTACCGCACTATCTTGCGAGGATTTGGAAGATATAAAAGGAGAATCATCTTACTGATAGTTCTTGGAATTTTAGCGGGATTATTTGAAGGAGTGGGAATCGGAGCGGTTATTCCGCTGTTCTCCATAATTATGAATGAGACCGGCGTTGAAGAACTGAACTTTATAACAAGAAGCGTAGATAAGGCATTTTCAATGTTCAAAATACCCCTCACTCCATTATTTTTAATTTTATTAATAATTACTCTATTTATTTTAAAAGCAATCCTCCAATTCACTGCCAGGTACATAAACGAAAAAACTATTGCCGAATTTGAAGAAAGAACAAGGAAAAAAATGTTCAAAAGATCAATGGATTCGTCCTGGCCGCATCTTTTAAATCAAAAAGGCGGGCATCTTGAAACCCTACTTATTTACGACACCGAAAGAGCGGCAGCAATTTTTAATCTTGTAGGCAATTTCATTCTTCTTTTTACGGGCTTTGCAATGTATACAGTAGTTGCGTTCGGCATTTCGGCAAACTTTACATTGCTTACCATCGGATTGGGTATAGCATTCTTCACAATTATCAGGCCGGTTTTTTATAGATTAAGAAAACTTGCAGAAAAAGTATCTATTTTTCAAAAATCAGTAAGTCATTATGTCGGGGAGTTAATTTTAGGAGCAAAGGTTATAAAAACAACAGCAATGGAAAGTATTATTTTCCAAAAAACCAATAAATACTTCGAGAATTTAAAAAAGGCAAAAGTGAAATCATCTCTCTACCGCCAATCCAGTAATGCTCTGGTTGAACCGGGAGTATTAATAATCATCACTCTGCTTTTTGCCTTTTCTTACCGTTCTCCTGAATTCAACATCGTTTCTTTCGCCGTTATTATCTATTTAATAAGAAGAATGTTCTCTTATGTTGAATCAATGCAGACATATATTCAAGCAATCAGCGAGAACACTCCTTACCTCCAAAATATTCTAATATACAACAAGGAGGCCGCAAAAAATAAAGAAGTTGACACTGGAACAGAAAAATTTTCTTTTGACCAATATCTGGAATTTAAAAATGTTTCATTTTCTTATGATCCGCGGAAAAAAATACTGCAAAATATTTCTTTTAAAATAAAGAAAGGGGAAGTGGTTGGGATTGTAGGCCCATCTGGCTCTGGCAAGACAACGATTGTTGATTTGATTTTAAGATTGTTCAACCCGCAAAAAGGCGAGATTTTAGCAGATAATAAAAATACATCTAATATCAAGCTGACTCAATGGAGAAAAAATATTAGCTATGTTCCGCAAGATACTTTCTTAATTCACGATACCATAGAAAACAATATAAAATTCTATGGCGATATTTCAATGGACGATATTATTAAAGTGTCAAAGATGGCAAATATTTATGATACCGTCCAAGAATTGCCGGACAAATTTAATACTGTAGCCGGCGAAAGAGGAATAAAGCTTTCCGGCGGACAGCGCCAGCGAATAGCCTTAGCGAGAGCACTGGCCAGAAATCCTAAAATTTTAATTCTTGACGAGGCCACCAGCGCGATTGACGCCGAATCGGAAAAATTAATCCAACAGTCAATCAAAGAACTTAAAGGCAAAATAACAATAATAATCATAGCCCACAGGCCTTCTACGATTATGAACTGCGACCGCCTGATTGTTTTAGAAAAAGGTAAAATAATGGAAAAGGAGGTCTCTGAAAAATTTATTCAAAACCAAGAATCCTACTTTCATAAAATGAATTAAATGGAATTTATATGGCTATAGAGAAACCAATAAAAATTTCTTTTGTTATTGCGGCAAGAAATGGCGAACATGATAAATCCTTTTTGACGCGCCTGCGCACGGTGCTCCGCTTACGGAGTGCTTTCGCCGCTCGACACAAGCTTCCCTGCGAATTTATTGTCGTACAATACAATCCTCCCAAGAGTCAACCTTTTTACGAAGATGTCTTGGTAGACCTCGCGACCGATGCTATGCCGATTCGCGTGATTACCGTTCCAGAATCCTTTCATACTCGTATTGCCCCCGGCAGAAAGGGACCATTTCTTGAGTACGTTGCTAAAAACATCGGTATCCGGCGAGCCCATGGTGAGTTTATTTTGGCCACTAATCTCGACATTGTTTACAGCGAAGAGATGGTCGCTCGTTTGGCCCAGCCATTCGCAAAAAACACGGTATATGAAGCGCGGTGTCATGACCTGAACATACGTGAGATCGCGGATTCCATTGACGCCGACACAGCGCTTGAGATATGCCATAACCACGTAGACCGCATCTGGACCGAACACGGTCTTCTCTATGTATCCTGGTCGCGTTGGTTGAAGCGCCTATTAAACCACCGACACCCACTCAGTTTCATACGCAATCTCACAATGTGCCCGTTGTGCAATTCCATCAAAAAATTTCTGCCAGCACAGCCGATTAAAGACGTTGCCCCAGGACATTTCACGCTCGCTCATCGTGATGCGTGGCACAAGGTGCGCGGGTATGATCAAAGGCAACTTATTGATTCCTATCTTGACTCCTACGCCATAGGTATGTTTGCTTGCCACGGATTCAAGCAAGTCGTATTGCCGGAACCAATATACCATATCAAACACAACATCAACCCGTTGTTACGCAAACCCATGGGTGTTGAAAAGTTCAAACAGGACATGAAAATGATGGCTGAAACGGGCATACCCTACGCGGTATACTCAAAAGATTGGGGGTTTCCCAACGAACAGTTCTCTGATATAATGCTCCGAACTAATGAAAAAAAGACCTAAAATTTTAATCTGTGGCGGGGCCGGATATATCGGCGGCTATGCTACTGATTTATTATCTGAGAAAGGTTATGAAGTTGCCGTATATGATAACCTTGTCTACGAACATAGGTACCAAAAAAAGGTTCCTTTTATTTTTGGCGATATCAGAGATAAAAAAAAACTTGAGAAATTAATAAATAAATTTGATGTTGTGATATGGTTGGCGGCGTTGGTGGGAGATCCGGCTTGTGCTCTTCAACCCTCTCTTTCAAATGAAATAAATTTCAAGGCCACAAAATGGTTCGCCGAGAACTATACAGGGAAAATAATATTTGCTTCAACCTGTTCGGTATATGGAATTAATCACGATTTAATAGACGAAACAGCAAAGCCGAATCCCCTATCAGTTTACGCAAAGACAAAACTCGAAGCGGAGAAAATTATAATTAAAAACTCAAAAAACTATTTGATATTCCGCCTGGGGACATTATTCGGGTTGGGTGACGGCCACTCCAGAATCCGACTCGATTTAGTTGTAAATGCTCTTACAAAAAAAGCGGTTCTAAGAGAACCTATAATTATAAACGGCAAAGAACAATGGCGGCCGCTGCTTCATGTGAAGGATGTTGCCGAAGCGATTTCTTTTGGCATTGAAAACAATATTAGGGGTCTTTATAATTTGAGTTATAAAAATTTTAGAATTAATGATATCGGCAAGGAGATTTCCAAATTGATACCATCCCCAAAAATCAAACACGAGGATATTCCTGAAGAGGATATGCGTAATTACAAGGTTATTTCTGATAAATTCAAAAATTTAGGCTGGAAGCCTAAATATACAATCAAAGACGGCATCTTAGAAATAGCAAGGACAATAGAAGAAAAAAGAATAAAAGAACCGAACAATAATATCTATTCAAATGCAACGGCTTTACTAACGGCGATAAATGAACTCAAAAAATAATATAAAATTAATCGATGGCGGATTAGCGGTAGATGATCGAGGTACGGTCAGATTTGTCAATGATTTCGACTTTAACGGCGTAAAGAGATTCTATCAAGTTGAAAACCACCAAAAGGGTTTCATCCGCGCTTGGCACGGACATAAAAAAGAAAGTAAATATGTTTACGTATCTTCAGGCACTGCCCTAGTGGGAGTTGTTGATCTAAAAACACAGAAAATCAGAAAATTTATTCTTTCGGATAAAAAACCCCAGGTTCTTTGGATCCCACCCAATCACGCTAACGGTTTTATGAATTTAGAAGACAATACTGATGTCTTATTTTTCTCCACCTCGACGCTTAAAGAAAGCGCCGGTGATGACATTCGTTTTCCATACAACCAATGGGATATTTGGGAAATTGAACGCAGATAGAATAATTATATGAAAAAAATAGTGGTTCTTGGCAGCACCGGCATGCTTGGCAATGCAGTCGGAAAATATTTCTTATCACAGCCGGACAAATACCGAACATATTTGTCATACCGGAATAAAGATGTCTCTTACGGTAAAAACAAATTTAAATTTGACCCTTTATTCGAAGGCTTGGATAAAATTCCCAAATCCGACTTTATTATAAATTGTATTGGCATAACCAAACCGAATATTGACAAAAACAAGGCACATTCGATAATCATAAATTCTCTGTTCCCCTGGCAACTGGCAGATCATGCCCGGAAAACCAAGACCAAATTGATTCATATCACCACCGACTGCGTATTCTCGGGCAAAGACGGCAACTACCGCGAAAATTCAGAACACGACGCTCTTGATTTTTACGGCAAGTCAAAATCCCTGGGTGAACCGAATGAAGCCATGGTCTTAAGAACCAGTATCATCGGTGAAGAAATCCATAACCACGCTAATTTATTGGCCTGGGTAAAATCGATGGCCGGAAAAGATATCAACGGTTTCACTAATCATCTTTGGAACGGCATCACTACGAATCAATACGCTAAATTGTGCGGAAAAATAATCGACAGCAACATCTATGAACCTGGCATATTCCATATATTTTCAAACCGGGTCAATAAATTCAAACTTCTCCAGTTATTGGATAAAAAATTTAATCTTGGATTAAAAATCAAAAAATATAAGGCCGATGTGGCCGTAAACCGGACCTTGGCCACAACCAAAGACCTTCAATCAAAATTAGAAATCCCGACAATTGAGGAAATGATAAGAGACATCTAAATATCCTTCTTGAACCAAACCGTCCGATTTATGTAATCGGTATAACTAAGAATGACGCGAAGAACTTTTTTAGAAACATTATCGCTGGAATAGCCGTCAGGCAGAAAGAATTCACGCTCCTTCTTTCGTTTTTGCTTAACAGCCAGATCAATCGCCTGGATAACCCGCTCCGGATTTAAACCGCTCATTATTACCGAGGCCTCGTCCATGGCCTCATTACGTTCATGGGCCTCTCTTAAGTTTACGGCCGGAAAATTAAGAATTGCCGACTCTTCGCTGACGGTACCGCTGTCGGTCAAAACGCAATAGGCCTCTGTTTGGAGTTTAATATAGTCTATGAAGCCAAAGGGTTTCATAGATATTACATTTTGAGGTAATTTAATTTTAAGCTGGTCAATTTTTTTCTTGGTTCTCGGATGAACTGAAAATATAATTTTTTTATCGTATTGCTCGGCCACTGTTGTAATAATTTTAATTATTTTTGAAAAACTTTCATCGGTTGTATTTTCCTCTCGATGAACGCTTAAAACAAAATATCCGCCCGGCTTAAGGGATAATTTTTTTAAAATCCCGGATTTATCTATCTTGCCGTAATTTTTTTGAATCACCTCGAACATCGGCGTGCCGATCTTAATAATCCGGCGCAAGGGTATGCCTTCATTTATTAAATTCTGACGGCCCAAATCACTATAGACCATATTTATATCGCTGATATGGTCTATAATTCTGCGATTCACTTCCTCTGGCAAACGCTCATCATATGAACGGTTGCCCGCTTCCATATGAAAGACAGGGACTTTTCTCCTTTTAGCCGCATACGCGGTTAATTGTCCATTAACATCGCCCAGAATGAAAAAGGCGTCTGGTTTTTCTTTTTCCAGAACTTGATCTACTTTTATCAGAGCATTGGCGACAGTTTCAATAGGATTGCTTCCAACGGCTTCAAGGAAATAATCGGGCTTTCTCAGGCCTAAATCCTTAAAAAAGATCTCATTGAGCTCGTAATCATAATTCTGACCCGTATGAACAAGTATATGATTGGTCTCTCTATCAAGCTCTTTGATGATCTCTGAAAGCTTAATAATATCAGGCCGAGTGCTTATGACCGTCATGACTTTTAATTTTGGGGAGTTATTCAGCATCATACAAAAAAATCTACAACTTTTCCTATTTGAAATCCTTCGGCATATTCGTTGCCAGCTAGGTATCCCCAATTCCGTTCCCGCTCGAATATCTCCCTTTGCCATCTACTTTTTCTTCGTTTCCATTCCACCACATATTGTGAAAGTAACTTTTCTTTAAAGCTATACTGCTTTTGATTAAAACTGAAAAATAAATTTGGTTTAAAAATATTAACATTATCGCTATAAGAGTTGGACTGATACATCATCAAATTTTTTACGTTTCTAAAAGCCGTCCTGGATATTTCCCAGACCGCCCTATGGTCTGTGTTTATGTCTCCGAACCAATGGGTAAAGACGGCGTCGATCTTGTTTCTATTTACGACATCCTCCAGCGTTTGCATGATTTCTGGACCGTATCTCAGGGATTGGTTGGGCTCCTTGGGAGTTGGAACATATTTCGCGCCGATAAGCTTGAATGATTTTAGACCGCACCTCAAGGCATCGGATTCTTCCGCTCCCCCACTCTCATTCCCATATCGAGAACTGCATACCACGACACAAAAAATATTATGCCCCTTCTCACGCAATTTTTTCAAAGTCAATCCGCACCCAAGCTCAATATCATCCCAATGTGCGCCAACAGCAAGTATATTCATTATTCTTTTTAGCTTACCTCCTTTTTTAGTATTTGTCAAACTGGATGAAAGTCTATCGTCCAATCAAAGAGAACAAATTAGATAATGTCTGCAATGCTGATTTCAAAGCCTCTAAAATGTTGGCAGTGGCGGAAACCCGGCCGGAAGGCGAGAATGACACTGAACTGGTCATGGCTGGAGTCGGGGTTGGGGTTGGAGTTGGAGTGGGGGTGGGCGTTGCGGCGCTGGTTACGGTATAGGCATAAGTCGCCCTCAAATAATTGTTTGCCGTATTGGGGTCGTATGGATTGATGTAAATCGGACCGTTCCCGACTCCGGAAATGCTGGCTTCGGGAAAATAGTAAACATTCGAATAGTAAACATTCGGAACCGAGCCAGACTTGGAGGGAATAGCGCCGTAGGAAGCGGTAAATGTCTGGGTCTGCGTAGTGTAACCCGGTGGTAAAGAAAGATAGTATGTTGTGCTTATTTCAGAACCATCATTAGTAGATGCCACCCCTTTGCCGATTGTAACTTGAATGCTTTGAGTTGTGTTTGAAGGATTATAGAAAGTTGCGTAAACCTCAAATGAAGAACCCCCTTGAACGACAGAAAGAAAGGTTCTCACGTTTGTTACGGCAAAGTCAATTTCAGTAATGGTGGTCGGAGTGGGAGTCGGGGTCGGAGTGGGCGTGGAAATCGGTGAATAAGATGCAGATGCTGTCGGGCTTGGCGATGATGATACGATTGGAGTCGGCGTAGATGTTGAGCTTGACGGCTGGGCTGGAGTAGCGGGTATGGCTGGGATTGCCGTAGATACACCAGGAACAGCCGGAATTGCTGGAGTGGCGGGAATAGCTGGGATCGCAGGAACTATGGGCTGGGACGCCGAAGCCGACTGAAAAGGCAAAGAAGGGCTGGCTGGGATTGCAGGAGTGGCAGGAGAAACACCGGGAACAGCAGGAACTGCCGGAATAGCCCGTATGCCGCCTCCGGTAAACTCATTTAACTTTTGGATTGTCTTAGGACCGACAATACCGATAGATTCAATCCCCTGTTTTTCCTGAAACCGCCTGACCGCGTTTTCGGTCAAAGAACCGAAAAAACCGGTGACAAGGCCTTCCGGATAAATATCCGAGAATTGTTTTAAAAACTCCTGAAGCTGCTTTACTTCTTCGCTTGACTCTCCTTTTTTAAGAAATTTGGTGAATTTAAGCTCGGCTTTTACAACTTCAACTTCTTCTTCGGTTTTCTTAAGACGGGATTGTAAATTTTCAATCTGCTGGTTAAGGAGTTTAATCTGGTCTTGTAATTGTTTGATGACTGTCTGAAAGTCAAGAGTAGTAGTTTGAGCGCCGGAAGAAAAAGCAAAGATAAAACCAATGAGAACAAAAACCGATAAAATGAGTTTAAACATCTTTATAACTATTTTTAGTTTCTCAAAAAGTCAAACAAATTTCAAAACTACTTATCCACCGCATTTCCCTAACCTAGAGAACTTCAATGGCCTGGAGGGCCTTTTCAGGTTCATACGGCCGAAGATATCGAGCCTTTATTTCTAAATCTGGTTTACTTAGGTAATCAACCAAATTGCAGGGCTTGATTATTTCTTTTACTAGACCTGTTTCAACCAACGGATGAGAGGTGAAGCCGGTCTCATTTTTCATCGTCTCTCTAACACCGGCAGTAGCAATCGATACTGCCGAATGGCCAAAAACCAAAGCTGTGGTAAGCAGGGTTGAGAAATCAGATAAGGTGGCGTCAGCCAAAGCTACCAGCGGTTCTGTTGTCTTTGACTGAATGTAGACCACTTTCTCACCAAACTCTTTGAAAAGTCCGCGCCACTCTTCGCCAAAAGTCTTTCCACTTGGTCCAATAAGGTCGACGGATTTCGGGTGAAACCGGGGAATTAAAACCCAGTCAGGCGTCTTCTTAAGACATTCGGCCAATAAGAGAATCTGGCTTGAAACATGGACTCCGCCAGCGGTAAAAACTAACACTTGACCAAACTTCTTCCGCAAATCTTCTACTTTCTTCCGAAGCTCATCTGGAATTTCCAGATTCAATGCGTTGCTCACAGCATAATTTCCGACAACTGCTATTTGAGTTGTTGAATTGTATTTTAATCTTGCAGATTCAGCGGCAATCTCATCAATTAAAAGAACAAGATTCGGCTTGGCTTGGCTTCGGACATGCGCCCCCCAGTAATCCTCCAGAAAAACAAGAGGGATTCCGAGATCATTGGCCGCTAAACCATATTCCTGTTCCAAATTGATTGGCACACCCAAAGTAGTAACTACTATTACTGGCTTGAGCTTCTCAATAACCTTCTTAGCGCCTGATCTAAAGTTTCCTTTGGAAAAGTTAACCGCTCCTTTGAAGTAAGGCCTGAATCCGGCTTCCTCATATCTGGGGGCTACCAAGCCCTCGGCTACGAGCATCACATTATAACCGGCTTTTTGAGCCAGCTTAGCTAAAGGAATTCCGACATGAGCCCCGCCCATATCCTTAGAAACAAATAAAAGTGTATCACCTTTTTTCAGCATTTATGCATTCTTTTTCGAATTTTTTATAGTCTATTTTCTTCTTAACCTCTTTAAAAATCATCGTTAATATTCTTTAGCAATTTAAGCGCTAAAAGATATCCTGCCCCGCCAAACTTATGTCCTTGCCATACCTCCGGCAAAAACCACAGCTTGGTCTTCACGAGCTCCGGCATAATCTTCTTGAAATCAATCGTACCATGGCCTATTCCGAGACCTTCACCATTGAGCCGCGCAGCGTCAGAAATATGAATATAGCGTGTAACCGGAAGGATCTTTTTGGTATATTCGCTCAGATTCTTATGGTAATAATTACAATAAAGAGCGGTATGTGATACGTCAAACAAGATACCGTATCCAGTTCTCTTGGAGAACGCCACAATTTCATCGGCATCCATGAACGAGGAGTGATACCACTGACCGCCGAAGTACCAGGCACACGTCGGCATGTTCTCTACGATGAGCTCGAAGCCGTCGGCTTTCAATCCCTTCAGAGAATCCAGAAGATTCTTATTGAGCTGGGGAATATCTTCGAGACGCGGACGCTCCACATTCATCCCTCCGGGATGAATGACAAACTTTGCCTTTTCATTTCTGTTCTTGAAAAGTTTTTTCAATTTCCGGGCATGGACAAGGGTTTTATTGAAAAACTGGACCGAAGCTCGACGAATACCATGGTCCAGGCTTGAGAGATTAAGAAGAAGATCGCCATCATACTCGGGTCCGTGAACAACTAAATTAACATCATATGTTTTTTTATACTCTTCATTGCCTTTGATATCGGAATCAGTCAAATGAATTTCGACAAAATCGGGCCGTGCATAGAGCATAGTATCTATATCGCTCATCCTCGCGACCATGCCCCATGGATGATTTAAATCTGGCCGCCTATAGTCCTCTCCGTGAAGAGCTGCTTGAGCAAAATCAACATCTGAATCCAAAATATAGTCATGTTTTTTAATGTTGCGATTAAGAATCCTTTTCCCCACGAAAAGACCAATCTTCTGAGGGCTCGTGCCCTTCCCGGGACTTCGTACATCAAGATCTGCAAATTTGATAACCGTGCCTCTTGGCAAATTACGCGCTGCTACGATACTCTTGGACAAGAACTGACGGTTAAGATACTCACCTCTCGTAAGATACCGTGAACCATCTCCCATAGCCATTTCAACAAGCCGCACTTCTCTCACCAGATCAATAAATTCATGGGGCTCAAGAGACGCTTTATGGTCGGGGCCTGGAAGATTCCGATCAATCGTTATATGTTTCTCGATTACTTTTGCGCCAAGAGCGACTGCCGCCAAACAAGCCGATATCCCCGGCTCGTGTCCTGAATATCCTACCACAATGTTATCGTACTTATTCTGGAGTGTCTTGATAAAGTTAAGATTAATATCGTGGTAAGGAGCCGGATAGGTGCTATTGCAATGAAGAAGTACAAAGGCCGCTTTAAGTTCTTTCAAAAACTCAATAAGTTGTTCTACCTCTGACATAAACGACATTCCGGTTGATATAATCAGAGGTTTTTTTAACTTTGCAACGCTTCGTATCAATGGAAAATTGAACATATCGGGAGACCCTATTTTGTAAGCCGGAAGGTTCAATGTTGCAAGGAATTTCAGCGACTTTTCATCCCAAGGAGTGCATAAAAAATCAACGCCCTTCGCCAATGCATACCGATAGAGCTCCCGCATTTGATGTTCCGTGAGTTCTGTGTTCTTAATGTGATTAAGGATGTAGTTACTGCCATGCTCTTCTTTTTCTACCGAAACAAGGACATCGCTCTTATAGACATCTTTGAGCGAACGCTTCTGGAATTTGACACAATCAGCTCCTGCAGCCACTGCGTGATCAATAAGTTTTTTGGCAAGTTTAATATCGCCCTGATGATTAAGTCCAATTTCAGCAATTATAAAACAAGGATAATCGTGACCCACTGATTTTTCGCCTATCTTGATACTATGCATACTAGATTTCAATCACAATAAACAATAATACAATGATATGTCAATCATTGTAATTTTTTGAAAAATGATAGATAATAATATCTTGGAATTTTTTCGCACCTTACCAAAGGAGGACTGATATGGTTTTGAACGTAATCCAGCCGAAGGTCCATATCCACCCTTCAGAGGTGGTAAAGGACATTTCGGCCCGAGACCTTGAAGATCTCAATGTTGTTTTTATCAATATGCCGCTTCGGGAAACGGCAGTACCGAACAATACTCCCGAAGGACCGCTTTTGATGCTTACCCGTCTGCGGGACCAATATGGTGTCAACGGAACAATCATTGATCTTAACGCCTACCGCATCAAGGATGCGGCCGCCCAAGAACGTAAGCTCGTTCACGGTCGGCATCTGAATGACAAAGAGGTTTTGGGCCTAATCGAAAGGCATATCAAGACCCACGGTGAACCAGACGTCGTCGGATTTTCAGGCAAGATCACCACGCATAAGTGGCAGAAAAAATTGGCCAAGATGGTACGCAAGATCGTACCCAACACTTTCCTTGTATCGGGTGGGGGGTTAGCTACCGAACTCAAAATCGGCCAGTTGAGCTATACTCCTGAGCTCGATGCTGTTGCACATAGCGAAGGCGACGATGTCATCGTCAAGATCGTTATGGACGCCATGACCATCAAACGTCAGGGTTGGAAAAGCGCGATTGCAAGCGGAAAGCTGGCTCCATACTACATCGGCGACCTGAATGGCCGACCAAAACTGCTATATGAAGGGGATAGTCCTCGCAATCTCGACGCTCTCCCTTTTGCAGACCTTGAGTTTTTGCGCCGAGATATCGACGGCAACCCTCTTCTAGACTGGTACCTGCGTGTCCCGATCTGGAGCACCAGCGCTAATAACTCCTCGGCTGTGCCATGGCAGGATGAAGACGTAGTCCCCAAGACTACCTCGGTTTCCAGCCGAGGTTGTAAATATCATTGCTCCTATTGTTACCGGGAGACACAAGGTGGGGATAACTGGGGCGTACGTTCGGCCGAACACATTGTGGCTGAAATTATTCACAATGTTGAACGCTATGGTGAGAGGTTTCACGGATTCCCTGACGATAATTCTGCTATACGGCCAAGACGTTTTGATAGACTTGCCGAGCTCTTCAAACAGCACGGCTTAAATGTCAAATGGGGAACTCACACTCGTCTTGACGAAATGGCCGGTCTTAACAAAACGACATACCAAACTGCGGAGTCGATGGCTAGGGCCGGATGTACTTACGTCGGATTCGGACCAGAAAGCGCCAGTCCCCCAGTGCTGGAAGCCATCGGTAAAGGGGGACACACACTTACCAACGGAATGATCGAGGTCATGCTAGATGGAAGGCCTCACTTGTTCCCGAAATCAATGGTGGTCGGCATCCAAGAAGCCTACCTCAATGGCATCCATGGAAACTGCACCTGGATCATCGGATCGCCTACCGAAACGCTTCAAGACGTGCAGGAAAGCGTTCGATTCATCCAGTGGCAGATAGAGTACTACGCTCAATTCGGCGCCAAGCCAGAATCGGTGAACTCGCGGATGTTCACTATGACGTGGTATCCCGGAGTCCCACTCATCAACAACCTAAAAGTGCGCCAGGAACTAACATCCGCGTTCAACCTAAAGTTCCAGGAACGGCAACTTAAGGCTGCGTATCGAAGCCATTGGGAGCCGGTCATGGACGAGAACTTCGAGCGGTATGTCGAAGATCTCGATGACGCAACGAAGGTACTTTACGCACCAGGGTCAGGCAAACCGCTCAACTTCAGCGAAATGCCAAACGACGTATTCCTACAAGTTCGGGGATACGTCGACTCTGGTCAGCTCTTTCGCATTCTGGACATGTAAGCCGCACACTCATGAATGAGTAGTGGCGGGCGACCGGCTCCACTTGGGGCCGGTTTTCTTTTTTTGAATTTTCTGCCTATTAGACCAATCTTTCTGGCGGAAAAAGTTAATTTTTGCTATCCCCGGTTTTTGCTCTATTAATTCCAGGATTCTCTTCAGAGGTACGTTATTAATATCCGTGTTAAATTCGTCAAAAATCCTTTTGGCGAACTCCAAATCTTCGGGGTAATCAATAGTCGCTCTTACTTTTGTATTATGGAATATAGGATCATCTACTTGTAAATTACCGACTTTAAATCCTCCTCGGGTAAAATATTTGGGATAATATTCAGTGTCGTCATCATTCTTTAATTGACAGATTCTTTCTAACGATAGAGTTGAGATACAATAGGCAACTCCCCCGGTTACCAAATCATCGGGGAGATTAATGAAGTCAAGATTGTTATCGATCATCTGGTTAAGGCCGAGATTCATAAGTTCCGGATCGCAAAAAATATTATCACCCGAATACACGACAAAATAATCTACGCCGAACTTTTGGGCAGCGCCTAAAAATCTTTCCAAAACATCGCTAAGAGAACCTCGAAAAACTTCTATGCCGTTCTCTTTGGCTATTAATTCAAGGATGTCATCGCTTTTTTCAGTGGAAGTGCACAAAACTATAATATCCGCAGAAGACACAAGCTTTGCCCTTTCAATGATATGCTGGATGACGGGTTTCCCTTTTATTTCAAGCAACACCTTGCCGGGCAATCTTGACGAAGTCATCCGACTCAAAATGAAACAACCGATCTTATTTTTCATTCTCATTTATTTATGACAAACCCCATAAAAGCAAGCAGTAAGCACTCCTGTGCTTAAAACGGCTTTATGAGTAACTAATTCTACATTATCAAAATGTTCCCGCAATAAATCCAGAAAATCTTTTTTTGTCAGTTCCCATTTATGCCATTGGTTGTGAACACTCGGTCCGGAAATGTCGGTAGGATTTTCAGGAGAACTTACGATTAGGGTGCCTTCGGGCTTCAATGCTTTTTTAAATGCTCTGATGAGCGGAGATTGAAATTTATGCTCGATATGTTCGATACCCTCAATACAGCCGATAGTATCAAAAAAATTGTCCGGAAGATTAGGTTTGCCCAAATCCGCGATCTCAAAAGAAGTGTTCTTCCGACCATACACTCGGCGAGCATATTCTATCGTCAATGGATCCTTATCTATCCCATAGTAAATAACATCAAACTCTTTTAAAATATCGGCCGCGTATCCAGAGCCGCAGGGAAAATCAAGTATCCGAAAACCGGGACGAGCATACAAACCAAGAAGGTAGTATCTGCCCTTGTGGCGGGCAACTAAATCGCCCATATCTACTTTTGGTATAGAAGTTTTTTTTACTACAATATGCTCTCCGCTCGGTAAATCAAATTCAAAATCCCTAAGAAAAAGATTTTCCGTATCACTCCCGCCTAAGTTGATAGTTTTATTTGTCATTATTTAAGTTTGGTCAAGCACAAAAGAAGCGATTCTTTCAGCTGATCTACCGTCGTAATTACCGCAATAAGCCTGCTTGAATATCTTTCTTTTATCACTGTCTAATGCCGGATTGTTAAGATACTTATTAATCCATTCAACCAGTTCCTCTTTGTTTTCAATCAATGGCGTCATTCCAAAACTCATCCAGGAAATTTGATTTTCTGCCAGTCGCCAGCGCTTTAAACTTTTTAGGACCGGCACATCTTTTTCCCAGCCATTGAAATTAACGGTAATCAGAGGTTTATCAAGCGCGGCCGCATCTATAATAATTGACGATATGGTATTAATAACAAGCGACGAATAGTGTAAAGAATCAAATAAATGCTGAAGAAACTCCTTGTCCAGTTCGCCGCCCGTTTTGGTATTTAAGGTGGGCTTAAATAAAGCAGAGCCGGTAATGTCAATTATGAAGTTCTCGTCCGGTTTAAATTGGGACAGATCTACCGGTAAAAACGGATGCAATCGGATTATAAACTGTATATCTTTGGGAATTTTATCCTCGTAATACAAATCTTTCAGTATCTGACATATCTGCCAATCGGTATCAATAAAAAAATTGCCGGCCGGAGCGAATAGAACTAATCTTTTATTAATATCGGCCCCGATTTTATTGTAAAACTCTTCCCGACTGGTGGGTTTCATCTTTAAATATTGCTCAAATTGCGGGATGCCGCTGATCTGAATGATTTTTTCGCTTATGTCATGATACTTCGGCATCTCTGCCTTCATAATTTCATTGTGGACTATCAACTTATCCGGCGCGAAACGGGCGTAGCCCCATCCGGTGGTATTATCCCAAGAACGAACCATGGCGACAGTTTTTACGCCAAAAGATCTGGCGTTTTTAAGCAATAGCAAGTCGTAATCGCTGAAAATATCCGTCGCAAAAACTACACTTGGTTTATACTTACTAAAAAACAACTCAAATGGCCTTGGATTATTTATCTGATAATCAAGTTCACGAATAAATCTTTTAAATGGTTTAATCCGGCTGAAGAACCGCGTAAAAATCAGAGAAAAAAAATACTTTATTTTATCGCCGGTCCTTTCTAAATTTTCAATCTTGCGAAATCTCCCGACATTCGTGTCCAAAAGCCAATCGGCGATTCTAATGAATAACTTATTTTTGCGGCTCCTCGCCAAATGTCCGATGTCTATGCCTTCAACAGTAACATTGTTTTTTTGATAAAGTTCTTTAAAATACCTTTCATCGTTTTTAGAAACAAAAATAATCACATCTGCCCGGTTTAACAGAAAATTCAAAACTCCGGAATTTAAAACATTCTTTGTTATGAAAGGATGAAAGTTTGACAAAAAAACAACGGGTTTCATACGCGCTTTCGCACTTCTGCAAATTTTATGACTAAACGCTTAAAACCGGGTTTGATAAAAACGTCGAATCTGGGCAGAATCTTTACCTCATAGGCCGACTTATCAATAGCATCAACTATCGGCTTCGCCCCTCCATTTAGCTTCTCCGGCCAATAATCGTCAAAAACTACAACTGTTCTCTCATGCATAAGATTGCTTGCATAATTCCAGTCGTTTCGGACAGTTTCCAAACTATGCCCGCCATCAATAAAAATAAAATCCATTTTCGGTAAAAAAGATATCGCTTCTGGAAGAACTTTTTTTGTATCTCCTTTATATAAATTTACTCTCGCCCCAGTTTCATCCAATTCATTTCTAACCGTCTCTATCAAAGGTGGCTGTTTTGAAAATTCCGCGTTCATCATTTCTGAAGATAACGTTTCAAATAAATCAAAACCGTAATAAGAAACTTCTTCGCGAGGAATATGTTTTTGCGCCTCCAATATCATCAACTTCGCCCTTTCACCTCTCCAAGTCCCTATTTCCATGATATTTTTGGCTCGAATCTCGCCGATTAAAAAATAAAGCTGCCGGTATCTTTTCGGCTCGTTCCAAATGCCAAAAAAATATTTAATGTAAGCGAAAAGAGTTTTAAAAAATAGGTTCATATATTTTTGTATATGTCTAAATATCGTTTTACCATTGAGTCCATATCATTACTCTTAGCCCATTCATAACTATTTTTACTCATAGTTAGCCGTCTGTCTTTGTCGTTTAATAAACCTATCATTGCCCTTGCTGTGCCTTCAATGTCATTCTGTTCAACCAAAATGCCATTATATCCGCCCTTAACAGAATCTTCAATGCCATTCCCTTTAGTCCCTATTACCGGCAAACCAGCGGCGGCTGCTTCCAGAAAAACAAGACCAAAACCCTCAAAATGATGACTATGATTCACTGACGTCAAAACGAATAACCTAGCTGTTTGATAAAGTTTTTTCAATTCTTCGTCAGCCAAGTTTCCTAAAAACTCCGCGCTATCTTCAACTCTATTCTCTTTTGCTAATTCCTTAAGATAGTTAAAATAATTTCTGTCTTCCTGACTGCCGACTATCTTATACTTTAAATTTGGAATTTCTTTTTTCGCCAAGGCAAAAGCGGGTATGGAAATATGGTAACCTTTCCGTTTTTTCAAAGCCCCGACGCTAAGGATGAATTTTTCGCTTATTTCCAAATGGAGCCGGTTAAATTTTCTAAAATCCAACCCAGGATTAATTACTTTTATGTTATTAATTTTAACCTTTTTTAAAATCTCGGATTTGGTAAAATTACTTATCGTAACTACTCGGCCAGATTTTCTATAAGCCCACTTTAATAATGATGCAGTTTTAAAATTATATAGTGGTTCAACAGCATAAGTGCCAACCCCAGTTATAACTAATTTTTTTCCAATACCGAAATTAGCTATAACACCAACAATACCATAAGGGTATCCATCTAGAGCATGAATTATATCGCAGTTTTTTATAAATTTCCTAACCTTTAAAGCCGAGGAAAAAACGCCTAATCCCCTTTTCAATATCGGAATGCCCTCAAATCCATCATCTTGTTCTTTTAATATTAAAACATCGTGGCCGGAATTTTTTACGCCGTGAATCAAATCAGAGGCATATCTGCCCCAGCCGTCTTTAGGATTTATGTCATGAGTTAAATAAACTATTTTCATCATTTGGCGGCTGCAATTCTAAAAACCAATTGTCAAGAAATCCCGCTTCGTTTTCTTTCTTTATCCTTCTTCTCAACACCTCTGCCAGTTTCATGCCGTTGGCCATACTAACGGCCCTATCCTTTATCAGCCCTTGCTCATCTATTTCTCTTTCAACCACGGACTTAAGAATAAAGCCCTGGCTTATCAGATAATCCATAAATTTCTCCAGCGTCCAATCCCATTCTTCATAAGCAGACGGGTGAACCTCAATGAATAATTTCAGCGGCTTTTTTCTTCCCGTGAATAACTTATGCATATGCGGGATAGCCATTACTTCGTAACCCTCTATATCCATCCTTAAAAAATCTATTTCTGAAGGATCAATATTTTGAGAAGCCAAAAACTCATCCAAAGTCAGCATCGGCACCCCCACCCATCGATTACTGACCGCCGACACGGAATGGCTGTTGGCGGCCTCTGACAAAAATAATTTCCCCGGACCATTTTTATCACCGATAAGATATTGAAAACACTTTGTCCGGTCGTTAAAATTATTCTCTGTAATATTCTTTTTAAGCAAAGAAAAATTATCAGGAGCAGGTTCAATGCAAAAAATCTTGCCTCCCGGCCCCACAAGCTGACTCTCAATCAAAACGTAGTAACCGATATTGGCTCCAATATCAATACCCTTCATGCCTGCTTTCAAAGCGTTCTGAATTTGTTCAACATGACCTTCTTCCCGACTACCGTTAACTATTAGTCGGTATGAAATTCCCGGATCAAATAAATTAAGGTACATCCAGTTATTCAAAATCCTGACTTTTATCAATAATTTTTGCTTGCAGGCCTTTTTGAAAATCAAAGATAAAAGAGGTATTTTAGCAATTATTTTAACAACAAAATAAAAAAGCGCCGCTCTCAATCCGTGATTTCTGAAAATCCCGCCTAAATCATGCCATAGCCGGTTAAAACGATTTTTTGTTTTCATTTTATTTTATATATCACAAAATTGTTATTCTTAAAAACGCTCTCTAGAAAATTCTGATTATTCAAATACCAGTCCGGATTTTTGTTTTTGTCCCAAATAAAGTAATCAACCTGGTATTTTTTTAGGCCTTCATTAAGCCCACCTCTCTTAATTTCTACGGCTTTGGCCAAAATTATTTTAACTTCATTTTCAGGCAGGCGGGTTTCATCTTTTAATTGAAGGCCTAATAATTTCCGCCATTTATTTGCCTGAACCGCATCGCCGTATCTATCTATGTATCTGACGCCCCAAATCGTTCTTTCGTTTTCAACCACAAAATTCTCATCAAAATCTTCGAAGAAATTACCCAGGATAAACCTCTCCTCCGCTTCGACATCTGAAATTATGAATAAATTAGCATTACGCACGTAAAAAACATTGTTATAGGTATAGACCGGAATCAAATTCGAAATATCATCGTTCGCGTAGACCACCGAGTCGGACTGAGTATTTTTATTGAACCAATCAAAAATCTCTTTATAATTTTGGGTATAAACGCCTTGGCCAGAAATTTTGAATACTCTCTGGGCATAACCGTATATGCCATAGGCGCTGATGATAATTAATATGGAAGCAAAAAGAAATTTTAGTTTAAGGCCTAATTTAATTTGACTCGCTATATAGTAAATCGCGAAAGCCATAAAAAACACTGCCGGCATCCGATAATGGCCGAATTCAAACTTTTGGCCGGTTATAATATTTTGGTTTGTAACTAAAAGGATTGAAATAATGCCGGAAATAAAAAATAAAATCTCTCTGTTTATTTTGATAAATTTTAAACGATGTAAAATGCCGAATAAAATTAAAATTAAAAGCGCCGGAATAACGGTTTTGATTTCTGACGGCGAACTGGAAAAAACAAGTTGCAGCCGGGTCATAGTTTCTTGATACTCGGGAAGCTGGACCGCTAAAAAAGTGAGGTAAAAATAAAAAGAGCCGATGGCAAGACCGCCAATTAAAATTTTCAAGAATTGCTTTGATAATAATCTATCTCTAAAAAAATAAATAAAGCTTGAAACGGATAAGAGTACCAGATAAAAAGTCCAGTAAAATGGATAGAGATAAAATAATAAGCCGAAGTTTAAAATATTCAGAAATATAAAAATTCTATTCGATGGGTTTTTAATAATTTGCCAAAGTAAAATAAACTGGGCCAGCCAGAACAAAAAAACGAATTGCGGAATCACCGGACGGGTGAATTTAAAAAGATAAATTCCAAAAAATAAAAATACGGCGAAAAGATTAGACCAAAACTTTGAGGGATAGATTAAGTAAAAAACCAAATAAGTCAGGATAAAAGCCAAAGCTGGAAGAATAAAGTTGTAAACTACTCTGCTCTGAACAGCATCAATGTTTAAAAGTTTAAGCGGCTGGGCCAAAAGAAATTCCGGCAAAAATAATTGTTGAGGTAGTTGGTTTTTATGTTCCACCAGATAGGCATTGCCTAAAAACGGATGGCCGTCTATAACATCCTTGATTCTTGCCATATAAAACAACTCATCATCTATAACTTGATTAAGTATTCCCATATATTCATCGCCTAACGATTTCTGAAAATAAAAAAACGGCCAGACCATTAAAAGGCCGATGACAACGGCAAGTATAACGGTGGGCCAATGCCTTTTTAATTTCTTGAAAATCTCAACTTCCATGGAAGAAAGATAGCTTCCCAAATATTTTTGAAAGACATTTTTGACTGCCCTTCTCTTCTCTCGGTAAAAACAATCGGATGCTCTGTAATTTTGTAGCCGGCTTTGAATATTTTATATTTCAGCTCAACTAAAAAAGCATACCCTTCCGACTTTATAGAATCCAGATTGATTTTTTTCAAAACATCTTTTTTAAAACACATAAAACCTGTGGTTGAGTCGTAAATCGGTATGCTAAGAATCGAACTGGCGTAAAAATTTGCAAACCGGCTCAAAAGACGCCGGCGCCAATTCCAATTTTTAATCTTTCCGCCTTGAACATACCTTGAACCGACAACCGTATCGCAATCGGAAAATTTTCTTACCATTTCCGGAATTTCTTTATAATCATGGGAAAAGTCGGCATCCATGATCACAATTATTTCATAATTTTCATTGATTATTTTTTTGAATCCTTCCAAATAAGATTGCCCAAAACCCCTTGTCCCTCTTCTTTGTAAAAGCAGTAAATTAAAATAAGTTCTTCTCAGTTCTTGAACTATGCCAGCAGTGCCGTCTGGTGAATCATCATCAACGACCATAACCGACAATTGATTATCAAAACCGAAAATTTCTTTAATTAACCCGGGAATGTTCTCAATTTCATTGTAGGTCGGGATTATAATTAGAGTTTTCATTTGATGAAATTCAAAATCCTTTCAGCTCTTTTGTGCCAAGTATGACTTTGAACTTTTTCAAAAGCTTTGGCGCTTATTGTTTCGGCTAAATGATTATTCCAAATGACTTTCTTTATACTTTCTGCCAACTGTTCGGGATTGTCAGGCTCAAAAAAAACCGCCGTCTGGTCATCTAAAACCTCTCTGATTGAAGGCAAATCAGAAGCCACAATCGGCCTGCGGGATGCCATATATTCAAAAAGCTTCAAGGGCGAGGTGTACAATTCCGAAATTTTTTCTTCTTTTTTATTGGGCAAAACTAATATGTCGGCCGCCTTCAAATACAAAGGAACTTCCCGGTAAGGCTTATGACCTAAAAGTAAAACATTATCTAATTTGTTATTTTTGACTAAGGATTTAAATTCTTTGATATCCTTTTCGGTTCCGCCTATGAAAACAAAAAAAACTTCTTTAAGAAAAGAGGCCGCTTCTATCAAAGTATTAACGCCTTTCCATTTAAAAAAATGACCTGAATAAAGCGCTATTTTTTTATCCAAGGGCAGATCCAGTTTTTTTCTGGCTTCGATTTTAGACACACCAATATTAAAATCTTCCAAATCTACGCTGTCTGGGGCAAGTATAATATCTTCCGGATTAAATCCGAGTTTTTCAAGCTCTTTTTTAATCCCGGCGGAAATGGCGACTATTTTTATTTTCTTTTTTTGGAATCGCCTGTAAAAAGGGGCCCTTTTTTTTGAAAATTTATGAGCTTCAAAAATAAGATTCTTCCTAAAAAAACTCAAAAGGTACAAAGGCAACTCATCACGAGAGTAGACGATATCGGCCTTTTTGATTAAAGCATAAAAAGATAGAACAGCGGCCGAGATAAAATATTTTATTTGAAAAGCAATCCTATCTAACTTACCCGGCAGATAAAAATCAGGAGAAAAAATCTTTTTAAACTGAAAACTATCTTTAACGTTATAGTATCTGAAAAAGTCATCTTTAACTTTGCTTATTCTGTAAGGCGCAATCAAAACTACTTTATGGCCTAAATCAGTAAAGGCCTCGCACATTTTAGAAATCTGAATCCCGTAGGCTTTTTCGGTCGGAAGACGATGATTGGCAAGGTATAGAATCTTTGTCATTATTTATTTTTCAGTTGCGACAATCGACCGCCCCGGGCAATAGATTCTTCTGCGGCCTCAAGAACCTCCACTACCGCAATACCCTGATTAATATCTGTTTTTGGCTTTTCTTTTCCGCTGATATTCTGAAAAAATGCTTTAAGTTCTAAAGTAAGAGGCATTTCCTTAGTATATGCAGGGTGTATGATTTTAGATTCTTTCCGTAATACTTCCAGGGTATCTTTATTTTTTTTAAGTACCGGGCCCATATCTTTGTAGAGAATGATTTTTTGCTCTGCTACATCATCAAACACGATGCTGTTTTTTTCTCCTACGATCGTGATCCGCTTTCTTTTGTCCGGGAAAAGCCAAGAACTAAAAATAAAACCCGTCAGTTCTTTAGGAAAATTTAATTTTATGTAAGAGACATCGTGGAGTTTTGTCTCTGGTCGCAAAGATGATGTGCCCCAAGCCTGCACATAAACGGGCTTGCTTCCAACAAGATCAATCATTATCGCAATGTCATGCGGCGCCCAATCCCACATTGCGGATATATCATTGCGATAAGGTCCGTTATTACATCCCTCACCATATAGAAAACGAATGCGCCCAATCTTTTTAACCAGTTCTTTTACCTTTTTGTAAACCGGATTATAAAGATGGATATGCCCTACAAAAATCAAACTCCCGCTTTTTTGTGCCGCTAACTCGAGATTTTTTGCATCAACAAGAGACGTCGTTACTGGTTTTTCAATAAAAACTGGCAGACCTCTCTTTATAAATGGCAAAGCAATCTGTGCGTGGACGGACGCCGGAGTAGCGACAATGACTGCATCAATATCTTTTTTTGCAATGAGTTTATAATAATTATGAGTTTCAATATAAGCAATAACTGCCTCTGGCAGTTTTTCAAGTGTCGCAATGATTTTTTGCCCCCACCGCCCTTTTCCTATGACGGCAGTTCTATATGGTTTTTTCATAGTGCGGTAAAAATTATAGAGTTAAATCAGAAAACGCCCCCATCTTTATACTGCGGATCATTTCCGCACCAGGACATGAAACGTGAAATACCCTTTTTAAGAGAAGTTTGGGCAGTAAAACCGAGATGTTCTTTTGCTTTTGAAATATCCGGACAGCGGCGCATTGGCTCGCCGGCTGGATAACTATTAGGATAAGGTATTAATTCGTATGATGCGCCATTGCCTTTAAGAGAACCCACCAATTCAGCAAGATCTTTCATTGATATTTCATTTGTATCATTGCCTATGTTATATGCATGACCAGGCTTGCCTTTTATAAGCACTCTAAAAAAACCATCAATTGCGTCAGTAATATAGCAGAATGTACGGGTCTGGAGGCCATCGCCATGCACTGGTATCGGTTTTTTATTCAATACCATATAGGCGAACATCGGCAACACCCGGCGATCATTATGAGACATGCCTGGACCAAATACATTAAATGGACGTACGATTTTTGTCGGCAATCCAAACTGCTCATGATAAATAACAGCCAATGTTTCTCCTAAACGTTTTGATTCGTCGTAACAAGCGCGGGGGCCCACAGAAGAAACAAACCCATGGTATGTTTCTGGCGTAGGTACTGCGGTTGGATCCGGATCTCCGTATATTTCACTTGAACTGAAAAACAGGAACCCTTCAAGATTTTTATTCCTGCGCCCCAGCTCTAAAAGATTTTTTGCCCCGGAAACAGCGCTCTCAATAGTTTCAAGAGGATACTTTTTATAATACACGGGAGATGCAAGTCCGGCCGCGTGAATAATATAATTAATATCTTCTCGCACCGGAAGAGGATGCGCAACATCCGCCCACACTTCAAGAACTTCCGGACGGCCTCGATAATTAAAATGAGGATGATGTTGGCCGGTAATATAGTTGTCAACGGAAATAACCCGGCAAGGCCGCGAAAATATCGTATCATTCAAATGACACAAAGCCCCAACAATATACTTGCCTAAAAAACCTCCTCCCCCGCTGATAAGAACTGTTTTCCCTTCAAAATTTTTTGCCTCCTCGCCAAGTTTTTCAGCGATAGAAGCTATATCTTCTCGAACAATTTCCTCATACATGGACTATAATCTTACCACATATTATAAGTGTATTTCAATTCGTTCTATCTCAAACTTCTTTTGGCGGTATGGGCATAAGATATCTATACCCGCCGTTTGTTTTTTTCTTTATGTCCTCAAGATATTCATAGGCGAATACAACTAAGACATCCGGCTTGTGGCCCCCCAGATAACTTCTTGAAACAATGGGAATATGCGTTCCGGGACTATGCCTATTCTGCTTCAAAGGGCTATCATCAACGATAAATTCAATAAGCGAGGGGCCTATGCCTCCATAATTACAAATCGTTGAAACTCGGGCAGGCGCACTGTATCCAGCGACTTTCAGCCCGACTTCTTTATATTCCTTAAGTTTATCGCGAAAAGCGGAAAGATAAGCGTCAACAGTATGCTTAAATTCTTCTAATCTTGAGAGGTTCAAAGTATTTTCTTCTTCCTTGAGAAAAAATCTAACGGCATCCGACGAAAAGGAATCCAAGCCGTTTTTACGCGCAACAACCCGGAGAGAACCGCCGTGCGGTTCTATTTTTTCCACATCAGCTATATGCATACCATGCGTATCAAATAATTTTGAAAGCGAAGTCAACGAGTAATAGAATATCCTGTCTAAATAAAATCTCTCGAATTGAATATTTTCTAAGATATTGCCAATATATTCCACTTCAAGTATGAAAACCCCGTCATCGACCATGACTTTTTTTACATCTTCAACAAATTGATGAGGGTCTTCTACATGAGTGAATATACTGCTTGCCACGACTACATCCGGTTTGCCAAAATCTTTTTTTATCTTCTCCGCTGCTTCTGAATTAAAAAATGAAGTAAGAGTCAAGAATCCTTGATCATTGGCTATTTTTGAAACATTGATAGACGGGTCAACACCAATAGCTCTTATGCCTAACTGCTTCAATGGTTTTAATAATATGCCGTCATTAGAACCTATATCCACCACAAAACGCGCCGGAGCAATTTTTTTGGCCAAGCCATTAAAATGCCTTACCAATCCAGGATTAACCGAAGAAAGATAGTAGTAGTCCTCAAACATTCTTTCCCGAGAAATCGTTGTCCCAAGCTGTACATTTTTACATCTCTGGCAAAAAAATACTTGAAGCGGAAAAAAGTCTTCCGTTTCAAAATCTTTTTCCATCGGGTACTTATTGGCTAAGGGCTGATTCCCAAGGTCAAGAAATAAAATACTGTCATCTTGATTACATAGTTGACACTTCATAATATAAAGAATAATACCATTTTATCTATTTTTCAAAGGGATTTCGTAAATAATCTCCCACTCATCACATGTTCCAAAGGCTTTACAGAGAAAAATTGAATCAACATTAAAGGCAAGGGATTGAATCGTTAATAAATCGATTGAATCTAAAATTTCTTTTTTAGTAGTAGGGTCTATATCGCCGTAAATAACACTCATATGAGGAATGTATGGATTATTAGTAGAGAATAATTCTTGTGCATATTTATTCATCTCCATAAGTTCTTCTGTTTCTTCACATTTTAAAAAAATAGATTTATAGAAACCTTCTGTTTCGCCAGCTTCAGTAAAAAAAACCCTAAATGGGGCGGTTTCAGCGGCAAGCTTATCAATCCTTTCTATTATTTGTGGCTCACTCAAAGTTAAACCTCCAAGAAGAGTTACATGAGGTTTAAAAGCAATCGTATTTATAAGCCTTCTTACTTTAATAAAAAAACTTTTAATAATTTCTGCTTCTTCCCTTTCCGGCATCAGCCATAAAGAATACTCTTTAAGAGAAACTGAATCATCCATATCACTTTTGATGTTTTATTATATCATTTAACGATGACTGAATGTGTTGTTTAAGTTCCTGGTGATGCAGAGCAAAAATAATTTCTGTTTTAATAAGATCTGCCTTGTTTCCTGTATCGAAGTGCCTATTCTTGCAAGTATACGCATGAAGTTCATAGTCTTGGGCATAGTCACGCAAGGCATTGGCAAGTTTAATTTCCTCATTTGGCTTTCTTTCTTTTAAAAGCTTCTCGAGATAACTAAAAATCTTTGGCGTAAGAATGTATTTTCCGGTCATGGCGTAGTCGCTTGGCGCTTCTTTGGGATCCGGTTTTTCGATTATTGATCTAATTTCGTGAATCCGACCATTGCTTTTTTTAGGATCGATGATGCCATATTGTTTGGATTTTTCACGATCGATTTTTTCTACTGATATGACCGGAGTCCTATTCTTTAAGTAAATTTCCTTTAACTCGCCGATTAAAGAAGTGCCCGGAAAAGAAATAAGATCGCCCATAGTAACGGCAAATGCTTTTTCTTTTTTAAGAATGCCTCTGGCTTCATAAAGACACTGGCCATCGCCTAAACGGTGATGCGTCTCTATAAACGTAAAACGAAGGTTAGGAAATTCTTTTAATACTTCTTGTGATTTCTCGCTTTTTAAAAAAGTTTTCAGGTCTTTTCTATCAAAATGCGTAATAAAAATAGCGTGGCGAATACCAGCAACGTATGCTTCTTTTAATAAATAATATACAATCGGTTTATCAACCAGTCTAAGCAGTTCCTTAGGCGTAACGTATGTTATTGGCCGCAGTCGAGTTCCTGCCCCGGCAACTGGAATAACAATCGTATTTACGGTTTCTTTCATAACTTTTATAAAACTACATTAATTTTATTAAAAAAGAAAGCAGGACAGATGTCCTGCTTCTCGCGAAAAGTTCTTCTCCTTTAAGACGACCCACCTGACCATTGACGGGTATACTGCAAAATCACATCCGCGATCTCCTGATTCACTGCAAACACCCAATCACAACCGATGGTTTTCCATTGAAGCGGGCTACCGTGAGGATCACAAACAATTCCGCCAGCTTCTTGGATTGCCAAGGCCATTGCGGCGGCATCCCAGATTCTGGCAATTCCGAGATTGTAGTAGGCCCCGGTCTGGCCTAAAAGCACTCTCCGGCCGCCTTCTACTGCTGCCATAGAACTCAACATATTGAAACGTTGCGATAGCGGCCTAAGCACCGAATCGAAAACTCTCTGCTTGTGAGTCCACGAACCGACATCCATCCCAATTTGGGTCTTATCCATCATGCCGTGCCAATGTATTTTCACCGGCATGGGAATAAAATGATCCGGCGTAGAAATCCAACATCCCTTTCCTCTCTCAGCAAGAATAAGCATCTTGCGGACAGGAAAGTAGGTGGCTGAATAGATCGGCTGAGCATCCCGCAGAGTACAGGCAGTCACCCCGAAATCATCCAACCTATTGAAAAAATTAGTTGTACCATCAAGAGGATCAAAAACCGTACAATCAGGCGGAATTTTGTCATTATTAACCTTTTCTTCAGCAATAATCACTTCGCCCGGTATCGCTTGGTTAAGAATTAGAAGTCCCTTTTTCAGAGACTCCCGGTCGGCAGCCGTGGAAAAATGTTGTCCAAGTTGTTCATCTTTATTGACGGCTTCTAAATTCCCTCCTCGCAAAGATATGACTAACTCTCCGCAGGTCAAAACAACCTCTTTGAGCACATCAAGTATCGCCATGTATCACCTCAATTCTAACTTCTAGTGTTATGAAAGATCTGGTAAAAAAATAACATTGAAATACTCATTTTGTCAACTTATTGACAAAATAAATAATTTAAATTACTATCAAAAAACGTAAACGAGTAGCGGACTTAACAACGAAAATGGAGGTGCACATTGAAAACAAGCTGGGAAAAGGATGGATTTCTGTTTGGAGGACTGAGCGAAGAAGAGGCTGCAAAAGGAGGAAAATGGACGGTCGGCGATCTGCTTAATCCTAGTGAACCCGGCTACTCTGAAACCGTGAAGTATAAGAGCTGGGTGGCACGGGAAACCAAATACAAGCCTGGATCATACCCATTCAAGGATCGGCGTGATCAAGGACTCTGGGAATACGTTATAACAATGAAGGGTGTTCTGATCGCACTTGAAAGAACTCCACGAAACACACACCAGGGACGCTATGTATTGGGTCCAGGAAAAGTAGCGGAATTCCCTCCAGAAGCGCTACGCTTATGGGAATTACCGCCGGGATGCGAGGAAGCAAGGGGCTTAACCCTTCTTTGGTCTGGTGAAGTCATCCATGCTGAAGAGGGTCTTTTGGGCGTTACGGACAATTTCTTTTTTGAATCCTGGACAGCCATAACAGCAACAAATCGCCTTCACCGTCCAAAAGTGAATCCGCTTCAATACGTCGAGGTTTTCAACGGTTCTCTAATTTGCACAACTGAACATGGGACATTCAAGCTTCAGGCTGACGATCATGTTTATGTGCAAAGAAAAACAAGTATTCACTTTGAACCGGAATCGCCAGAAACCTACGGCTCGGTCCTTTACTACCAAGCCACCAACGCCTAGCGCGGAGGTGGCTTTCATTGAACCGGAATCGCCAGAAACCTACGGCTCGGTCCTTTACTACCAAGCCACCAACGCCTAGCGCGGAGGTGGCTTTCATTTTTAGTAAAATTTATTTTTTCAAACCGTGAAAAAACTGCCAAAACTTTTGAGCCACGATCTCGTGGCTAAAATTAGCCATCATGAATTCGCGAGCCGCTTTGCCGAGCCGCTCACGCAACTCTTTATCTTTTCCCAACTTAAGCATTGGTTCGTAAACACCGCTCACATCATAAGGCGGTTCAACTAAAAATCCGGTTTCTCCATCTTTGACTACCTCGTCCATTGAGCCGGAACGAGTCGTAATAACCGGAAGTTCCATAAGCGATGCTTCCATTGTGGCGTAGCCCAACTGGTCTTCCCAGCCCTTATAAGGCAAACTCGGATAAACAAATACATCGGTTACTGAAAGAAGCTCTCTAATTTCTTCGTGGCTAATCCATGGAAGCCTAAATATTTTTTCTTTCACTCCGGAATCGTTTATCAACTTTTCAATTTCCCCTTCATAATCATCCTCGCCAGTCCCCACAATATATAAAATTGCTTCTGGTATTTCTTTAACCAAATCTTGAAATGCCTTGATAATCAAATGAATGCCCTTTCTAAAGCTAATTGAACCGACAAAAGCATAAACAATTTTGCCATCCAAATTCAGGCCGCGAAATTGTTTCGGAATATCTAATTTTTTGAAAAACGAGCCGTTAACGCCGCTCGCCGGGATTAAGGGATGAGGCCGACCAGGTATAAAACTATCAATAATCTTCTGGGCTTTTTGATTCCCGCAAATAACCCCATCGCTAAATAAAAGATTTAGCTTCAGAATAAAAAGTTTTATTCTGCCTTTTAAACCGAAAAGTTTTTTCCGATAATGTATATTTTCCCAGGTAAGACAGAAAAATTTCGCGCCGTATAGTTTCGCCCAAATTAATTGCCAAAACGTTGATAAAAGCGGCGGCTCACTGCAGGCAAAAACAATATCTATTTTTTTCTTAAACCCGAGTCGCCAGAGCCAAAACGGGAAAAAGGGCGTAAAACCTTTTAAAAGTCCGCCGATTAAAAAATAATTGGAATGGAAAAACCAAGTTCGCGCGCCAAAAACGTTTTTCTTTTCCGGCGCTTGGTAAACTACTTTACCGCCTTTAATCGGCCATTTTGAAGGTAATAAGAAAAACAACTCATCACCTTTAGGATAATAGTCAAAAACTTCTAAAATATTTTTCCGGACATAAGGAAACCCGGTAATTAAAATCCTCATAATTTTACAGCTTTTAAGACAAACTGACGGGCAAAAAATCCGGGCCAGAACTTCAGGATTCGAGTCAGTTTGCCCGGGAAAATAATATGCTTCTCAACGATAATTGTAAAACCGCTTTCGGCCAAAACTTCTTTCAAATACGGATAAGTGAACCAGCGGATATGGCCAAAATCAAACATCCCTTCTTTTTCGTATTTAAAAAAGCCAAAAAGAAAACGAATCCTATTGGTCCAGGCAAGAAAGTTAGGTGTGGTTATAATAATTTCTCCATCCGGTTTTAATATGGCTGAAGATTTCTTTAAGACATAAACCGGATCAAAAACATGCTCTAAAACTTCAGGCAAAACAATCAAGTCAAACTTCTCCCTTGAAATTTCGGCTGGCCAGTTATCTTCGATATCAAAAATATAAACCTCATCAAGATTTTTTTTGGCCTCTTGAGCGGCTGATTCTGAAATTTCAATCCCGGCGACATAATGGCCCAGTTTCTTAAATTCGCGGCCTAAACGGCCGGCGGCGCAGCCTATTTCAAGTACCCTTTGATTTGGCTGACTATCTAAAAGAGACAAAACCCTTTTTAGCCGCGTATGGCTCACGCCGTAGTTTAAACTCTTATTTTCATAGTGTGATTTTCTCATTAATGCTAGAAATCTATCATAAATTCAAAAAATTATGAAATATCTTGAAAAAATCAAGTTTTTAAGTTAACATCTAATTTGCTTCTATATGATTACTTTCAGAAAATTAGGAGGACGAAAAGTAGGCCGGTTTGGCAATCAGCTTTTCCAATATGCCGGCTCTCGATTATACGCTGAGCTGCATGATTTTGATTGGGCATTCCCGCCGTGGATCGGCAATCGCATCTTTACGATACGCCATAAATATCTTAAGTCTCGCCACTTCTTTCTTCCGACAATCCAGCTGGAAGATATGAAGAATACAAATTGGCGGGCGGAACGGCTTTTGCGGCCTCTCGGCCTATGGCAAAGAGGCGCCATGAATAATCTCTATGCCAATCCAAAAGATAATATAAACCTATACGGTTATCTTCAGGATGAAACATCCCTTAATAAACTGCGAAAACACCGAGATCTTATACGATCGTGGTTTACCTGGAAACCGGAAATCGAGGCTGCGTTCCGCACTGCGACCCACGGAATGTCGTGGGTCGGCCTGCACGTCCGACGCGGCGACTACGCGAAACCCGGACTGATAATCCCTATGCAGACCTATCTGGATACTCTCGTCCATATCCGCGGTAATCTCCCGATATATTTGGCGAGCGACGACCCGGCCGCACGGCATGAACTGAATCCCAACACACTACTGAATATACCCAACCCGCTCCCCGATTTATACGCGCACATGCCCGGTGATCTATTTGATTTTTGGATGCTCCAACACGCAACTGCTGTTATCGGCGGCGGATCCACTTTCTCCTGGTGGGCATCATTTTTAAGTGCAGATCGCGAGTACTATGCCCCCCCGTTGACGCACCTCTGGGGCAAACACCGCATACCACCACCTCCTATAATCCGCCGGCAGCCTTAAGACCGTTCTTTATTACCGATATGAATGCCTTGCAGAAAGTTCCGTAATTAAAATAATCGATAAATGAAAATTCTTTGCAGACACTCTTGAATTCGTTAAAAGCCCTCGCCTCACCATATTTAGAGTTCCCCTTGTAGTTAAACCAGTCGTCAAACATTATTACTGTCCCTTCTTGCAGAATACCTCTGATATTTTCCAGAATTAACTTTGTATTTTCATAGGTATCACAATCAATATGTATGATAGCGGCTTTCCTGGAATATTTCTTTAAAAATTCTTTGACAGATTTTTCGAAGCTACCCTCAATAATGATCGGGGGCTTCAAATTAAGAGTTTTAAAAAAATTGATCACCTTTCCCTTGGTCACCGCTTCTCCTATTTTTATCGTCGGATGCCAGCTGTGATTGGTTGAAAAAGAGCCGTCTTCCCAGCGAGGGTGATTGGTTTTGAACATTCCCTTGAAAGAATCGAAGCCGATAAAATCCCTTGAAAAATTTATCTTGTGAATGGATTTTTTCAGATATTCTTCGTGCGCAATTTGCAAGAGCGCCAGGCTTCGTCCGGTATATAAGCCGAATTCAAAGACATCTCCTTCTATCAATTCGTAATTAACAAACCTGATAGCTTTCTGGATGGCTCCATACCGGATATCACTCTCGATCAGTTGTTTTTTCATAAGGTTTGATGCTACCATTTGATTACTTCTCATTATTGTACTACTTTTGAATTATGGTCAAGAAACTGAAGACGGCGCTTGTTTGCGGGGCCGGCGGCTTTATCGGAAATCATCTTATTGCTCGATTGAAAAATGAGGGATTTTGGATTCGAGCCGTTGACCTAAAAAGGCCCGAATTCGGCAAAACGGCAGCTGATGAATTTATCATCGGCGACCTAAGAGAGCAATCGGTTTGTAAAAAAATTTTTGATCGACCGTTCGATGAGGTTTACCAGCTCGCCGCAGATATGGGCGGAGCGGGGTTTATATTCACCGGAGAAAACGATGCAAATATTATGCGCAACTCGGCGCTTATTAATATCAACGCCATACAATATGGCCTGAAAGCCGGCATCAAAAAGATGTTCTATTCTTCCTCGGCTTGCATCTATCCTAGCCACAACCAAAAAAATCCAAAAAACCCTAACTGCGCCGAAGATTCTGCATTTCCAGCCGCCCCAGACAGCGAGTATGGATGGGAAAAGCTGTTCAGTGAAAGATTATATTTGTCGCATCATCGTAATTACGGGCTCGATGTCCGCATTGCCCGCCTCCATAATGTTTTTGGTCCCGAAGGCACCTGGAACGACGGTAGAGAAAAAGCTCCAGCTGCGATGTGCCGTAAAGTCGCCCAGACGCCCGATGGCGGCACGATCGAGATGTGGGGTGACGGCAAACAAACTCGATCTTTCTTGTATATTGACGAATGCCTTGATGGAATAAGGAAATTAATGGATGCAAAAGAATTTAGAGGACCGGTCAATATCGGATCATCTGAAATGGTATCAATTAACCAGCTTGCTCGGATGGTAATGGAGATAGCCGAAAAAAAATTAAAGACCAAACACATCCCTGGCCCCCTTGGAGTCCGAGGTCGGGTTTCCGACAATCGTCTTATTGTTAAAAAACTACAATGGAAACCGACCAAACCGCTCAAGGACGGACTCGCTAAAACTTATGCATGGATCTCCGATCAAGTTGCTTCACAGCTCTAAAGTTTTTGAGCAATTCTTCTCCTAAAAATTTTTCTTTTAATTTTCTCTCAAAAAGATTGCGTCCCTTTTCAGCTGTTTTTCTGGCAAGAGAGGGCTGATTTTTAACCAATAAGATTTTTCCGGCTAAACTTTCGGGATTGGCTTTTAGACATAAAAAAACATCCTCTCTATCGTTCAAAAGCTCCCTAATCGCCGGCGTATCAGCCGTAATCACCGGTTTCCCCATTGCTAATGCTTCGTAAATTTTATTCGGAATCACTAAATCTGTCTTGGGATTATCGCCGAAAACACCTAAGCAAACATCGGCTTCGGCCATATAATCGGGAAGTTTATCATAAGGCACCGAGTCAATAAAATTTATATTCTTTAATCCGTATCTTTCAGCCAGCTTCTTATCTTCTTTGTATGTCTGGCCTTGACCAATTAAATTGAAAATGATGTTTTCTTTTTCAAGAATTTTAGCCGTCTCAATTATGTGTCGGACGCCCTGAAGCGGGATATAGTGACCGTGGAAATGAACCACGTACGAAGCAGGGGCACGCTGCGAACCCTCGTGGCTTCGTTCATGGTGAACTAAAAATTTGTCATCGCTTTTTTCGTCGTTTCTTGGATAAAAAATATCTGAATCAGTCCCGACAAAAATCCTGATAAACTTTTCTTTCGGCAAGCCAAATTCTTTAATAAAAAAATCTATGTGGGCATTGGTGTCCAAAAGAACCAAATCAGCCAATTTACAGGACCATTTATCCAAAAAGCGATAATACTTCGCTCTCAAACTTTTTGTCGGAAAATATTTTCTATCCAGTATGTATCCGCCGTAGTGAGAAGTGAAAGCATCAAAAATAATCGGTTTTTTTGTTATAAATCTAGCTAAAAACATCACTTCCTGGCCCGGGAAACCGACAATCATTAAATCATAAGAAGGGTTTAACCTTAAATACTTAAAAAAAAGAGGAATTAAAGCCCTGAAACCGCTTTTTCTAACATTGCATTCGATTAATTTTACGCCATTTTGCCTCAAGCCCTTTATTAAAACTCGGTTTCGGGAATAACTTGAATTATAATTTCCAAAGTATAAAACCGTCATAACAATTAACCGCTTCTTATTGTTTCAAATATCTTTTTTATTCTTTGATTCAAAGTGTGGTCTCTCAAAACTCTCTCCTGTCCGGCTAAAGCAATCTGATTTCTTTTTCCGCTGTTGGAAAGATAAAACTTTATTTTATCCAAAAGTTCGGCTGTAGTTTTATAAGTTTCAACTTCTTTCCCGGGTTCAAAAAGATTCTTTAAATCTGGCTGATTATCTGAAATCTGAAAACCTCCGGCGGCCGGAATCTCAAAAGTCTTTAAATTAACTCCGCCATTTTGAGGCTGAAGATTGCTGTTTAAAGAAACCTTTGCCAAAGAATACGCCTTGGCAATGCCGTCAACCGACAAAGGCCCATAGTAGTTTTCGGCCAAAGAAGAAGTTTTCCATTTGGGCCAGCCGAAAATTTTAAGATTAACTCCTATTTTTTTTACTTCGGATAACAGTTTTTCCCGCTCCGGATACAAAGCACCGACAAAACAAACATCGCAACTAAAAAATTCTTTCTCTTTTTCATTAAAATCTCCAACTTTATAATGATTAGAGTCTACTGCAACAGGTAGATACTTGAGATTATTGGAAGAAGATTTATATTTCTCTGCTATCATGGGGTCATAATTGAAAAAATAATCATAGTGCTGGTAAGTTTTTAAAAACCAGCGCTTATAATTTTGATGATCAACATTTTCGTAGAACCAATTAACAACTATTGTCCCCATAGCTTTAATTTTAAACAGCGTATCGATATAAATTATCGTCCCCTTTGTAGTAAATAAAATATCAGGCTTGATTTTTTTGCAAAACTTAATCAAATTTTTGTTCCATCTTTTATTGTTTAATCCTTTTAAACGAGAAGATTTTCTTAATAATTTCCAAACTAATTCACTCCGGCTTAAAAAAGAAGGTAAAAATGCATTGACTCGCTCGTTCAAACGAAAAACTTCGGCGCCGTTTTGCTTAAATGCCTTCTCAATCTGATCACTTAAAGCAGAACTGGCGGAAACGAATAAAACTTTCATAAATTAAATAAAGAAGAAATTCTGCTTATTGTATCGGGAAGATTGTGGTTCGTTAATATTGACTCTTGAAAGAAACTGCTTATTTCTTTAACTTTTTCATCCGGTAATTTCAAAACATTTAAAATTTTATCGACCAAGTTAGATGCGTCTCCATGCTTAAAAATTAGAAAAGAACTGAAATTACCGAAATACTTTTCAAAAACATCGTTGGAAACAAAGGTGATACAGCCACTGGCCATCCCTTCTATAACCGCCTTATCTATCCCGCCTCTTGGTGTTAAATTTATAAAAATATCGGCTCTCTTATAGTAAGAAGCGATGTTACTATAAGGAACAAAACCAGTAAATTCAATAAAATCTTTTAATCCCGAATCACTAACCATTTTTTTTAAATGTTCAAAATACTCAAAATCATAAGACATCACCGGCCGGCCAATAATATTTATTTTAAACATCAATCCCCTATCTTTTAAGTTTTGGGCTGCTTTAATCAAAGTTTCGTAATTTTTAATCTTGGAAATCCGCCCGACGCTTAAAATTTCAATCGGCCCTGAACCGAAATCGTTAAATTTTCTGTCAAACTTGAATTTTTCAATATCTACACCGTGTCCTGATTCAACTATCTTTCCACTTTTAAAATTCAGGCTTTCTCTGGTGGAAGTGACAATTTTATAACAAAACTTTTCGGCTAATTTAAGACGAAGTGTTACTGAACGATGGAGATACCATAGGATTATTTTCTTTCTATATATAAAGGCAAAAGGCCAAGAAGCAATGACAAATATTGCCGATGCATGCGCAAAAATACCGTCAGAACCTGGAATAAGCCGCGCAAGATGCCAATAAAAACGCATCGCCTGTATAATTTTAAAAGCTCCGTGTTCTTTGCCAAGCGAATAAATTTTTATATTCTCCGGCAGTGTGTACGAACCCTTCGCAATGGTAATAACTGAAACTTTTTCAAATTTTTTTGCAAATTCCTTCAACCAGTCAATAAAAAAACCGCGATGATCATCATTTTCGTCAACTTTTTGAGTAATAATTAAAAGATTTTTCATTATTTACCGAAGATAAATGAATTCTCCAATTCTTTAAATTCCCTTCTTAAAATCTTCAAGGCCGACTCGTCTTTCACATCAGAGCCGAAAAAGTCGTAGATTGTCTGACGGGATTGTTCAAAATGATTGTTTTTTGCCTGAACCAAGGCGTAAAAAATAACATTGCCTGTTCCGCCGTATTCGAAAACCAGAATTTTAAGCGTTTTTTCGGCTTCCGGATATTTGCCAAGAGTGAAATAAACCCGGCTTAGATTCTGTAAAGTGTTTTGATGCTTCGGTCTAAGCTTTAATGCCTTTTCCAAAAATTTTTCCGCTTCCGTAAAATCGCCTTCCTGAACTTCAATCGCACCTCTAAGATTCAAATTCTGAATATAATCAGGATATTTTTCATAAACCTCTAAAGATAACTTTTTAGCCAATTCTTTTTCCTGATTAAGAATCAAAATCCCATAATTAGTCTTAGCCACGACGCTATTGGGCGATTTCTTAAAACTGTCAACTAAAAGAGCTTCGCGGCTGGTCCAGACGCGGTTCTGGCTGACAGTTATAAAACCATAAACAACCGATAAAATCAATAACAAAACGAAGCCGGCTTGTTTTGAAAACCTAAACAAACGCTCATTGGCTAAAGCTAAAATCATTACCGTTCCAAGCGAAGGGAAATACATGAGCCGTTCGGCCATTATTGTTCCGGTCGGGAAAATCAGATTTGAGATTACAAGATATGGCAGAAAGAAAAATATTAAGCTCCAAGTCCAAATTAAATCTCTCTTTCTCCGTAAGACCAAATAAACTACCCAAAGCATCAATCCTAAAAACAAAAGGCCCGATAAAGCCAGAGGCGAAAAAAATAAATCTTTCACTATTGGAATCTGGTCATAAGAATAGTCAGCCGAAAGACGGTAAGGGATAAAAATTTTCTGAAGATAAATAACTAAAATCTTCAAAGCCGTAGAGATCCGTTCAAAAAATGAACTGTAGGCCAACGGATTAAAAACAAATTCCACTTTTGTTTGAAAAGCGTACTGATCCAAGACAATAATTCTCAAAATAAAATACAGCCCGGCAGCCGCTGAATGGTAAATCAACCATTTTAAAAACTCGGGGTCCTGCCCCTCCTTACCCCCATAGTGCTCAATTTTCATTTGCGCGCTATGGGGGACCCCCAGTCGGGTCACCCCTCGTTTTTTTTGATGCCAGCCAAGTAAAACAACCACTCCGAAAACTGCAACGGCCGTTTCTTTACTTAAAAGCGCTAAAAATAAAGTTATGGCTGAAAGAAAGTATTTGAAATCAAGCCATAATAGCAAAGTCAGAATCCCGAAGAAAAAAGAAAGCAATTCGGCCCGGCCGACAACTGATGTTACAGCCTCTACATGAATCGGCAGAACTAAAAACAAAAATGCCGAAATTAAACCTAAACGAAAGTTTTTTGAAAATCGCCTCAAAAACAAAAAAATCAAAAATGAATTAACAATATGAAGTAAAACATTAACCAAATGAAAACCCAATGGAGAAGAACTGATTAAAAAGTTGAGGCCGAAGCTGATTTGAGTAAGAGGCCGGTATAATCCAGCTTGGTAAAAATCTTCAAAATACGGCTGGCCGAAAAAACTAAATATCTTGCTGAATTGACTAAAAAAACTATGAGATAAAACTAAAAGATCGTCATGAATAAATTCACCATTTAAACCATTAAAAAAAACAGAAAATCCAAACAATAAAAAAACAATAAAAATGATTTTTTCTGATTTCATACCCAGATAAAATCTACCTAAAAACAAAAAACGGCGCAATCACAGCCGTTTTTTGTTTATGAATCAAAATGGACTACTTATTTATAAGCTCTAAATATTTTGCTCTGGAAACCGGCCCAAAATATCCGCTGGCCGGCGAAACACCGTTAGCTGCCTGCCAAGCCACTAAAGCCGCTTTCGTTACCGCTCCGAAACGTCCGGTTGAACCACCGGAATAAATAAAGTGGCCGGTGCTGGTCAAATAATCCTGCAAAGCCGTGACATCAGCCCCTTGAGAACCAACAGTCAAACTGCGAGTGAAGTTATAAGTAGCGCCGGAAACTTGAGGCGTTGAAACCGGAGTTGCCGCCGGAACGGTTGATGGCGTAGCCACCGGAACAGAAACTGAAATCATCTTTGTTCTTGTCAAAGACCCGAAATATCCAACAGCCGGCGAAACGCCGTTAGCCGCCTGCCATTTAGCCAAAGCGGTTCTGGTTAAAGAACCAAACAGATTAGTTTCATTTCCGGGAGAACCGGGACCAGAATTAGCGATTTTAAAACCTGCCGCATTAAGATATTGCTGTAAAGTTTTTACATCTTCTCCGCTGGAACCGACTGTTAGATTTCTGGTAAATTGCGAGGCAGAAGGAGTCTGACCCGATAATCCGGCTATTTGGGACTGCAGGGCCGCTATTTGAGCAACTAATGCTTCTGCGCCTGTAGCCGGAGTTGGGGTTGGGGTTGGAGTGGTCGAAGAAGTTGAAGAACCGCCTCCGCCAGTTCCACCTCCTCCGCCGCCGCCTCCGCCGCCAGTAAGAGTGGAACAGTTAGAAGAACTTGGCGTCACTTTTATTGTTCTCTGCCCAGAACCAGTAGGCAGCGTCATTGATATTTCAGAGTAATTACTGGGACAATTTTGGCTAAGGCCGCCATCATTAGTCAAAATTTTCCGGTCTGTTGATCTTAGAGTGAATGTCTGTCCGCCGGAAATCTTAAAAGTAAGAATCGAGGTTTCAGTTGTTATTTCATCGGCGCTTGAACCGCCGACAATGGTAAAGTCAGTTGAAGTCCCGCCCACACTCAAATTGATAGTCGTGTCTTCCGAAAAAGTAACGGCAGCGGCTAAAACCAAACCCGGAATTAAGAATAAAAAAAGAACTAAGAAAATATACGGTTTAAATAATTTATTCATTGATTAAGTTTTAAACTGCGAATTGTCTGGACTACTTGGGAATCGTCTTTTAAATTCTCCCAGAAAAGAATATGATCTCGATTAATGACCATTTGGTCTTGAGGGCCATGCGGCTCTGTCTCTCCAAGTTTGACTAATCTACCCGAAGTCGCATCCTCGCCCTCCAGTTTTACATAATATACTTCGTCTAAAATCGGGTATCGCGAATCAATATCTCTTAATTTGCCGAAGTAAATCTGATTGCCTTCAAGGAAAACCGCCTGATAAATTGTTTGATCAATCCTCTCTTTTCCTCCACTCCCTTTTAAAACTAGTGAATACGCTTTAAAGCCCAAAACAATGACTAACAGCGTGCCTAGTATAAAGATCAGGCCTGTTAAAACTTGGGATAATTGATTCTTTTTAAATATCCAAGACATTACTACTAAATATTACAATTTGTTGTCGTTAGCCACCATTGGGGTGACGTACCAGTACTGCCACTGGCAACAATTCTTGCGTAGTAAACCGTCCCATTAGCTCCCGTTATAATGAGACATACTCCTTTAGCGGCCGCCTTTGTTTCAAAAGTAACACTCGTAGTTGCGGTTGAATTTTCACCAACATTAAAGTCAGTGGCCACAGAAGCCCTGCCGCCAAAAGAAGCCGAGCCATCTATTTCAACATCGCCCGAAACCAAAAGATCATTGGAAGCTGTAATATAGTTGGCGTGACCGGTGGTGTTAGTGCCGAATCTGGAATAAGCCAATGAAGCCGCGTTGCCGGCGAATTGAACTGCACCACCGCTCATAAAGTAAGAAGCTGAAGAAGTACCCTGAACTTCAAAAGTAGTGGTAGGGGTGGTCCCAATACCTACTCTTGTATTAGTCGTATCAATTGTCAAAACACTGGTGGTGCCGGCTGTATTCTGAAATCTGAAAGCGGTAGCAGAATTAGCGTTTGGTCGGAAACTACCGTCATTCATATAGAAGACGCCCGAAACCGAGGCAGTGCCCCCAAAAGAAGCCGAGCCCCGAATTTCAGCATCGCCCGAAACCAAAAGGTCATTGGATGCAGAAATATAATTGGCATGGTTGGTAGTGGTGGTGCCAAATCTGGAATAAGCCACCGAGACATTACCCGCAAACTGGACGGCACCCGATATCATCAGATTGGTTGCTGAAGCGGTGCCGCCGACTTCGAATTTCGTATCCAGGGCGCCTGGATCTATCCCCAATCTTCCATTAGTGGTATTGAAAATAAATATATTCGTGCCCGATCTTTGAAAAAGAACCGCAGTACCAGAGTTGTTGTTGACAGTAAGGGTTCCAGTAGTGGATATATTGGCTCCGATTGTTGAATCAGCCAAAGCTCCATTTACTAAAACAATAGAAAAAACCATCGACCCGATAAAAAGAGAAAGGAATACCTTTTTCATAAAATAAACTATGGTGATAATTATTAAATTCTTTTTGGAAAAAATTTTAAAGAATAATCACTTTTTATTAAGACCTGTGGATAACTTTTATCCTACAAAAACAATTATACCAAAAAAAAAATATTACACTTGTGGATAACTTTAATAAAAAATTAAATCAACTTTTGAAGTTTATCGGCGTAATTTCTTATTGCCGATTTTTTTTCAAACCTTTCTGCAATTTTTAAAGCCGCTTTGCTGAATTGTTGGTATTCTGCCTCGTTGCCAAGCAAGAGTTTCGCCTTTTCAGCGATATCTTCTGAATTCCATCTGATTATTTGACCAAACTGACCATCTTTAATAATATCGGCTATTATCCCAACCGGTGTGACCAGTGTCGGCAAACCGCAAGCCATGGCTTCAACTATCACTCGTGGCCCGCCTTCATTATATGACGGCATTACTAAAATTTTGGATTGGTTCAATAATTTTGCCACTTCTTCTGAATCCTTTGCCCAACCATAAAAAATAACATTATCTTCTAACTTTAAACTTTTGACTTTAGACTTTAAGCTATTTTTCAATGGTCCATCACCTACAATCACGGCCCTGACGTTTAAACGTTTAACAGTTTCAAGAAATAAATCTACGCCTTTGTTTTTGACTAACCGGCCGACAAAAATCAGGTCATATTTTTTTTCCAAACTCATCGGCTTAAAAATATCCAAATCAACATAAACTGCCGGAATTAAATTTATTTTTGATTCCGGAACCCCTAAATTTGCGAGTTTTTCAGCTATTTGATTATTCATTACTCTTACCGCTTTTACTTTTTTAGAATCATATTTAATAAAAAAGTAAAAAAAACGTCGGTATATTTTTTCTTTTAGGCTTGCCGCTTTTGGATAACCGGGAATATGAAAAATTTCCAAAATATAAGGGACTTTAATTTTATTCCAGATTAATCGTGCAGCGATTCCGTTATAAAAAGGCGGAAATTCATGAACAGTGATTAAATCAAATTTTTGCCGCCTATAAATTTCTAAAGCTTTTTTGATAAAAAATATCGGATGGAATAATAGCGGCAAAGGAGAAGAATGAATATAAACATTCCCGAAGATATTAAAAACAGGATTTTTAACTTTAGGCGCAATAACATCTATTCTCTCCCAATATTCGTGAAATTCTTCAAGCATACTGTAAAAAGCGCCTTTTTTCCCGGAAGCCAAATCAACCGCGCTTCCCCGTCCGGTTATCATTAATAACTTAGTCATTTTTAATTAATGAATTTAAGACTTCTATCGTCTCATCGGCCATTTTTTGGACGGTGAATTTTTCAGCCGTCTTTCCCCCTTCCTCGATAAACTTTTCCCTGATATCCTGATGCTCAAACAATGCCTTAATCGCTTCAGTTAAGTTTAATTCATCATTATATTTGATCATAAATCCGTTTTCGCCCTGTCTGACTAACTCCGGATTGCCTCCGGCATTAGTGGTGATAACCGGCACTCCGGCGGCCATTGCTTCCAAAAGCTGATGAGAAAATCCTTCATAAGCCGTGTTCAAAACAAACATATCGGCCGCGGCCAGATAAGTTTTCAATTCTTCCTGCGACTTTTGACCGACTAAATAAACTTTATTATTAAGCCCCAGATTGTTTTTTATAGTTTCTAAATTCTGCATTTCCGGACCATCACCCACTATCACAAGCCTTGCGAAATTATATTCTTTTATCAACTCCGGCATTATTTTTATCAGCATCTTAAACCCCTTCCATGGAACCAGTCGACCCGCCGACAAAATTATATTTCCGGGAATGCCTATTTCCCGCCTGGCCCTTTCTTTCTCCATGGCCAAAGGTTTGAAACCGCTTCCATTATAAATAACCTTGATATTCTCATCTTTAACGCCCCAATGCCCGACTACTTTGGCTAAAAATTTAGAAGGGACAATCACCTTATCAGCTGATTGGCAGATTCTCATCTGAATTTTTTTCAAACGACTGAATTTACCGGAGATTTTTTTATTTTGGAATTTTAAAACATCAATAATATCATTTTTCAACGAATAATTTTCCCAAGCATAGTCGCCGGTAATTTTAACGATAAATTTCTTTTTTAAAAACTTATTGGCTAAGTAACTTGGATAACCCGAGCTAATCGGTCCTTGGGCATAAATAATATCACTCGATCTGGCTATTTCCATTAATTTTAAAAAATACCTTAAGTAATTCAACGGTTTGAAAGGCAGATCTTTGATTCGGTAAATCCCATGCTTTGAATCTTTATCTTTCGGATAATTTCTTTTTTTTGAACGAGTGACTAAATTGACTTTAAAGCCGCGAACCAGCAATTCCGGCAAAATTGCTTTGAGATAACTTGACGGTCCGCCGATTTCCGGCCAGAATATTCCCGTAGTAATAGTGATTCTTTTCATAATTGATTCGTTTAAAATTTACAGATTTAATCTTTTTTAAAAAAGATTAAATCTGATAATATGCCAAATCGCTGCCAAGCCATCTTTCCAGTTTATTTTCTTGCCTTCCCGGTAAGTGCGGCCTTGATAATGAATCGGAATTTCTAAAACCCTGAATTTATTCTTTGCGATTAAAGCGGTAAACTCCGGATCTATGCCAAATCGTTTTGACTTGATTTCGGTTATTATTGCTCTGACGGCTCCCGCCGAAAAAACTTTATAACAAGTGTAGATGTCCGACAACCAAAGTCCGCTTAGAAAATTTGAAAATAAATTCAGTATCCGGCTGAAAATAAACCCGTGGCGATAAGTAATCTTGTTTTGCGATGTAATTTCTGAATTCAAAAATCTTGAGCCATAAACAACATCGGCCCGATCGTCAATTACGGGGCCTATCAATTGAGGATAATCAGCCGGATCATATTCCAAATCAGCATCCTGGATTAAAACTATGTCTCCGCTTGCTTCTTCAAAACCCCTTTTTACGGCCCTGCCCTTGCCCATGTTTTTATCTTGAAAAAAAACTTTATAATTCGAACCTAAACCGCTCAAAATTTCTCTGGTTCCGTCAATAGAAAAATCATCAATCAAAATAATCTCCTTTTCAACCCCGTCTAATTTTATTGCGTCAATTCTTCTTAGGATTTCTCTGATTGTATTTTTCTCGTTATAAATTGGAATTACGACTGATAGCTTCTTCATAGATTTTTCTCATTTCTTGGGCGATTCCATTCCAATTATATTTTTCCTCAACCAATTTACGGCCGTTTTCAGCCAATTTTCTGCTTAAATTTTCATCTTCCAAAAGCTTGTTTATTTTTTCTGCTAAATCTTTAGGATCATCCACTTTACAGAACAATCCTGTTTCCCCGTCTTTCAAAAAATCAGGAATCCCGCCAACCGAAGTCCCTATAACGAGAACCCCAGCCGCCATTGCTTCTAAAAAAGCGCTGCCAAGGCCTTCTGAACGGGACGGCCTGACAAATATGTCGGCTTCGGCTAAGTATTTTGGAATTTCATCAGGGGAAATACTTCCCAAAAACTGTATTCTATTCTGCACACCTAAATCCTTAGCCAATTTCTCGAGTTTTTTCCGTCCTTTGCCCTCACCGATAATTAAAGTTGTAAGTTGTAAGTTGTAAGTTGTAAGTTGTTTGACGGCCTTTATTAAAATATCAATCCCGTTTTTCCGAACCAGCCGCGAAACAGTTATTATTGTTTTATGATTCGAATTTTGGAATTTGTTGTTTGGAATGGAAAATTTTTCAAGATCTACTCCGTTTGGAATAATATAAACTGGTGCTTTTTTATTAAATTTTCTGACAAAATCAGCCAAATAATCGCTAATTGCTGTGATTATGTCAGCTTTCTTTATAATTCTTCTCTGCCAAAATCTGTCAAAAAGCGAATTCCGGCCCAAATCCCCTTCCTGTAAGGTCAAAACAAATGGAATCTTTGAATACAAAAATTTGAAAAGATAGGCCGCCGCTGAACCTTGAGAAGCCATAACACCGTGAATTAAATCATAGTTATTTTTTTTATGAAGACTGACTGCTTTTAAAAAACCGAGGTTGGGCAAAAAGGGCTTGTCTAAAAATTTACTGCCGGAGCCGATGCGATGAATATTCACATTGCCGCTTTTTTCAAAATCGGGCAGTCCCCTTTTTAGTTTGGCGGTAATTAAATCAAATTCCACATCAGGCAGTCGGCCGGTTATTTCTTTTATGGCCAACTCCGCTCCTCCTAAAAAGGGCAGATAAGCAGTTGAAAAAAATAGAATTTTCATTGATAAAATCGGATTTTTATTATACTATCCTGTCATAAATGGACAACGAAATCAAACGGATTTTATTTATTATTACCCAGTCAGAATTCGGCGGCGCCCAAAGATTTCTTTACGAGCTGACCACTCGGTTGGATAAAGAAAAATACGAAATCCTGGTAGCCTCTGATTCGGGGGAAAAAAGCGAATTTTTAAATTCCCTGGAACAAAAAAGTATAAAAACCAAACGCCTTAGATTCTTAAAAAGAGAGATAAACCCTATTTTTGACATTCTCGGAATAATCGAACTAATGAGACTTATAAATAAGTTTAAACCGAACTATCTTCACTTAAACAGTTCCAAAGCCGGAGTTCTGGGAAGCATTGCCGGATTTAAAATTAAACTCTTGAGATCTAAAAAGTTTAAAGATTTGAAAATAATTTACCGCATCGGCGGCTGGTCTTTTAACGATCCCTGGCCTCTTTGGAAGAAAAAAATATTCGTTCTGGCCGAGAAAATCACGGCTGGATTCAAAGACATTATCACAATGAATAACAAAAGCGACTACGAACAGGCTTTAAGGTTAAAAATAAAACTAAAAAAAGAATTAAAACTGATCCATAACGGAATCGATGCCCTGAAGATAGAATTTCTGCCCAAAGATGAAGCCCGCCTAAAATTATTCAAAAATCTATCCCAAAAACAGCCTAAAATTTTTCAAGCCAATTTCATTGTCGGAACCATTGCCAACTTTTATCCAACCAAAGGCTTAAAGTATTTTATAGAAGCGGTAAAAATCTTAAAAATTAATTACGACATGAATCTTGAAAAAATAAAATTTTTAATTATCGGTGACGGCCAAGAACGATCGAACTTAGAATCGCGAATTATAAATTATGGTTTAGAAAAAGAAATAATGCTGCTGGGCCAAATTCCTGAAGCGTTTAAATACATAAAAGCTTTTGATATCTTCGTCCTGCCCTCTGTCAAAGAAGGCTTTCCTTGGACGATTCTAGAAGCTATGGCCGCCAAAGTGCCGGTTATCGCTACTTCTGTCGGGGCAGTTCCGGAAATAATCAAAAATGGAGAAAATGGAATCATGGCCGAACCTAAAAACCCGCAACAAATTGCCGAAGCCATTAAATATCTTATTGAAAACGAAAAAACTCGCCAAGAATTTGCAATTCAAGCTCATCAAACTATACTTTTTAAATTCCCGATGGAAAAAATGGTCAGAGAAACCGAATTGTTATTTTCTACCTAATCTTAATCTTATTCAGTATTTCCGAAATAGCCGCCTCAACTTCCATATCTTGGCCAGAAACCAAATCTAATCCAAGTTCAAAATTTCTGATTGCCAAATCAACACTATCAGTCGCCAAATAAAGAAGCCCGAGATTATAAAAAACTCTTGGATTCCCGGGCTGAACTTTTTTCAATTTCTCTAAAATTTCAATCCCTGAAATGAAATCTTGTTTTTTATTGACGTAAATCTCGGCTAAATTCTGATAAGCAAACGGAAAAGTTGGATCGATTTTAATGGCTTCTTCATACTGCTTGATTGCTTCATTAATTCTTCCGGTATCACGGTAAAGATTGCCTAAATTATAATGCGGTTGGGCAAAAATATCTCCACCCGGACTTTCAACCGCCCGTTCGTAAAATTCGGCGGCTTTAGCAAAATCCCTTTTTTCAAAATATTGCTTGCCCAAATTTGTCATAATTCTAACGCTCAAAGAATTATATTTTAAGATGTCTTCGTAAAATTCAATTGGTTTGCCCCAAAGGATGTTGCGTCGGATTGATTGAAAAGAAAAAAAAGAAAAATAGACTATCAAACCAAGAAGTAATAACTTACGACTGATAACTGATCTTGATTCTAAAAATTCAAAGGCTTTATCAAGATAAAAACCGACAAAAGCGGCGAAGCCGATCAAAGGCAGATAGAGCCAGTGTTCATAAATCAATGCATTTATCGGAATAATCCCGGAAACCGGACCCAAGGCGACGAAAAACCAAAACCAGCCGAATGTCCACATTCGGGAATCCGAAACGTTTTGAATTTGTGATTTTGAATTTTCTTTCCTGTATAAAATAATACCAACCACCATAATACCTACTGCTATCAAAATACCAAACCATGCAGGCCATTGGAATATTGATGTAGCCACGGGCAAATCACGTTCCATATGAAGACCTGCCGGCCATAAAATTATTTTGAAATACTCAATCAAGACGTGACCGAAAGTAAACAAACGATAGAGTAAATTTTCAGAATAAATAGTCGGCTCTGAATAAAAATTCAAAGTGTTCTCAAAATTAAAAACCGTAAGCCGCAAAACAAAGTAAATTGCGGAAATAATCCAAAACGGCAAGGATTTAAGAAAAGATGCCTTAAAAGACCTCATAAAACCGTCTTTGCTTAAAAATGAAATGTAAAAAATCATTAAAAGCAAGGGAAAGAGTACGGCGGTCTCTCGAGACAATAAAGCTAAAATAGCTGAAAAAAAAGACAATACTTTATATATTTTAGATTTAAACGTTTTAATATTTAAAGATTTGATAAAAAACCAAAAGGCCAACAACATAAAAAAAACAGACATGGGGTCACCTCGTCCAGAAATGTAAGATACTGCTTCGGTCTGGGCCGGATGAATCAAAAATAAAAGCGAGGCGATGAAAGAAGCGCGCAAACCTATAAAATTGCCTAACAAAACAAAAATTAAAATTCCGTTGGCGATATGAAATCCATTACTGACAAAATGATAACCGAATGGAGCGATGCCGTGAATAACATAGTTAAAAACGAAACTCAGCAAAAGTATGGGCCGGTAATAATTGCTATTTAACCCAAAACCGGCCTCAACATTTTGAGTAAAGATTTCCTTCAAATAAGAAAAACTATGCACAAAAACATTACCCCTAATCCACTCATCGTCATCCCAAAAAAGAGAATTATTAAGATTGAAAGAGTAAATAAAAAAACCGGCCAAGATTAAGACCATAGTTAATATTAAGTTTTTACGATACATCATTTTAAAACAACTAGAAGAGTTTTTTCAAAAAGAGCTTTATAGAATCTATCGTCGATTGAATCTGTTTTAAAACTGATCTCGAAATTTCTATTTCAGGAGATAAAGCAGGAGATGGAGACAGAGGAAGAAAAGGAGTTTTAACTGGACTTAGTTTTGGTAGAGAGAAAGATGGTATAAAAGGGGTTGGAGTTAAAATTAAAATCGGCGCTGGCGTTGGACTAATAATTTGTTTCGGCGTTTCAATAATAAAAGGAATGGCTTCCTCTTTTAAGTTTTTATTTACTGTAATAATCACTTCTTTTAAATCGAGCACGCTATAATCCTGTAAATCAACCGCTTCAACAGTCACTTTAGCCTTATTGACGCCATCCGAAAGGCGTTCCGGACGAACTTCCAAAATAAAATTAAGCGGAGAATATTGAGCCAATTCAAGGCTTGTTTTGGCTGACGCATTATCGCCTTCTTTATAAACAGAAACCCAGTCAGAAAAACTGGTAACGTCAAATCTGACTTTTTTGATTCCCGCATTTTCGGTATTTAAAAAATAATAAATTGGCGCATGATCGCCGGTTCTAAAATCGTAAGTTAAGCTGTCGGAGCTTATTTTAACATAATCCGCACCGGTCAAAACGGTTAATAATGAAGCGAAAAGAAAAATTGTTTTGGCGAAAATTGAATCCATTTTTAGGGCATCTGGACAAATACTTTCCCGGTGCAATCCGCGATTCTATCTTCAACTATACCACGAGCATTCCTCGCTCCATAAGTTATTGAAGCAGTCAAAGTATAGTTTTGGGCGAACGGTTCTTTATTTATCGTCAAGCCGACGTTGCGAGAGCCGTCAGGCAAAGGCAGATCTTCAAAGAGATTCGGCCCGATCGCTAAAACTCCGTCATCCGGATTTGATTTCCAAAAAATCTGGCGGATCGGATCATCAACATTCTGATAAACAATTTTTGCGCCTTTGTTTTCGTAAAAATTTTTATCTAAAAAAACGATCTGGCCGGTAATCTGGCAAGAAGCTGCTACTTGCACCGAAGTTGGCCTTAGCGAAGGCGACGGACTTGGCAATGGAGAAATTGTTTCTGAAGGAGCTGGCGTTTCTAGAGAAACACCACCGGAGCCTTTGTCGCGAAAAAAATTGGCTGAAAATATCAAGCCTGCTCCGGCAACAAAAACAATAATCCAAAGAATTACTTTATTAGACATTAAAGAAATCATAACCGAAAAATAAAATAAAATCAAAAACCGCCTTTCGGCGGTTTTTGATTTTCCCGGTTAATCCCTACGCAAGGATTAGAGAAACCGGATTCAACTCAATCTTTACTGCTTGACAAAGATCGGACCGTTCATCGGCAAGAGTCTGAAGACGCTGCCTAACGTGTTGCCCGGAGCAGTGCTGCCGCCCAAGTCAACGGTATTGTTTTCGGCTGAATTAGAGCCATCAACATATGTCAAGATAGCGTTGGCGTCGCCGTCATTTAAGACCAATTGTAAGAAATCGGACTTGTCGGTGAAACCGGTAAATCCAAGTTCCACTCTGAACGACTTCTGGCTGCCAGAATCAATTTCAACATTCTTGTCCCATGAGTCAAAGGTTACCGAAGCTCTCTTATTGGCAAGAGAGGTTTGGCCGTTTGACACGGTCTGACTGGCAACCTGATCGTTAGTAGTCAAGTCATACAATCTTGCGGTCATATCAGTGGCTGACTGGGCGCCGGAAGCGATAATCTCGAATCTGATGGTTGCCGAGGCGTTATCGTCAAACAATAATCTTGAACCGCTTGCTCCGTGGGCCTTAATGGTGAACTTTAAGACATCTTTGGTACCCAACGGCTCTGAAGCAGCCAGGGTATCCTGAACGAATTCCGGATAAGTGCGGAAGACAAAGTGATCATTGCCTTTTGATTTCTGGGAATCAGTAATGTCGGCATTGGTCTTCACCGAACCTGATCCTTCTCCGACGGCCCTGAATTCGTCGTTCTGGCCGTTAGAGATGTCTAGCGAGAATGCTTCTTCCGAGCCTAAGGTGGAAAGCGCTGTTCCGCTTCTTCCGGCTTTTGGCTTGATATTGGCGTAAACCTTTACGTCAACGCTTGAATCTTTCGGAATGTACGGACGCTGATCGCCGACAAATCCGAATGACACTGAACCAGTGCCGGCATCAAGCGCGCCAAGCGCGGTAATGATGGAACCGGTCTTGTTGGTATATTCCAGTTTCACCGAATCAATGTTGGCGGTGGCAGAAGCCACTACTTCGCCGCTTCCTGAAGCGGTAACAATGTTCAATCTTTCAATGAAGAAGGCCTCATCAGTCGCCCTGTATCTGTAAACCGTGAATAAAGCGTCGTTCTGGCCCCAGTAAACCGCTTTCTTGTTGGGGTTGGTCGGAGCCAAAGCAAGGTTAACGCTTCCGCCTGAAGACACGGTCACCACGTTGGTCGGATTAGTGGATGCGTTCGGATCAGCCTGGCCGGCGTTAACCGTCTGGCTTGAACTGTCAAGCGCGGTCACGTCGGTGGTGGCATCGATATCAAACGAGAAGTAATCGTTCGCACCTGAGGTCGGGTTGGTTGACAAATCAGTCTTAACCAATAATTTCCTGGTTGTTCCGGCCGCAATATTCCAGACCAAGTTATTAAAGATAACTGTGCCGGTGGAATTATTCAGGTTATTAGTGTCTGGCGTATCATCAATCAAGGTTCCGGTATCGCCGTCATACAGTTTAACTGCTGAAACCAAGCCCGAAGTGGTCAAGCTGGAATCAGAGTTTGAACCGATCTTGGCGAACGGAGCCGTTCCGTCGTCATCCACATAACCGGTAAGGGTAATGTTGGTGACTTTAATATCCGAGGCTAATGCCGCGCTAAAGTTAAAGGCCACGACGCTGGTGTCTTTGGTTCCCTTAACATAGGTGGAATCGCCCGGCGTGGACGAAAGGCCCAAGGTCAAAGATGACGCCTGCAAAGTCATATTATTGCCGATCATATCAGTGTTCGGAACAATGTCCGAATCATCAACCGCGGTGTTAGTGCCGGCATATTTCAAAACCGATACATCACCGCTAGTAGTGGCGTTATCTGACTCACCGAAACCGTCAATCATTACATTGATAACATCAGTGGCGGCCAACTCGTTGTTGGTCGTGTTAAGCCCTGTGTCAATGTCAGCCGTAATCTTGAAGTTTCTGGTTACACCGGCTTTCAAGTCAAAGGTGTCGGTGTATTGCTTGTAAGTTCCTTGAACGGCATCTTCACAGCCGTCAGTTGCGTCTTCGGTAAAGCCAGTACCATCTGTTGGTCCGGCCACAACTTGACCGCTATCTTCATCAACGATTTTAACATCAGTGACATCGTCAAGGTCATCCGCGATGTTAGCAAATGAACCGTCGCCGCCCGGATCATGACAGAATCCGATTCTAAACTTTTTGATCTCAATATCGTTAGCGGCAGTCATTGAGAACCGATACAACACCTGATCAGTAACTTTGGTTCCGATGTTGGTGGCATTCGGACCATTAAAGGCAATCGTCAAAACACCGCCCTGCAAAGTAAGGGAGTGGGTGTTGGACGAATCGTCAAAATTGGTGTCAAGAGTCGGCTTCATGCCAAGACCAAATTGATCGCCAATCGCGTGAACGTCTGAAGCCACATCAACATAGAACTTAATGGTTTCATCTTTCTTCCCGGCCAAATCGGCGTACATCTTAAATATCTTGTTATCGCCTTTATCAATCTTGTAGCCGGGCGTGCCAAAGTCAAACACGGCATAACCGTCTGAAGTCATATTGCCGGTTGCCACTTGAGCGCTATTAACTTCCAGTTTCAAGTTGGTAATGTCGGTGTTTTTTACCGTACCGCCCTGAAGTATCTGAACCCGTCTGACCAAAGCCGCTTCGGTGTTAGCGGTAATCTTAAACTCTGAAACCTGAGCGTTCTTTTGGCCGACTTTCGGACTGCCGACTGAACCGGTTTTGTCAACATTGATTGTTCCCGAATTTGAACCAGCAGAAGTGAAATTATTGCTATTCAACGGAAAACCGCTGGCAGTGCCTGAATCCAATTTGACATTGGTCAGCTGCCAATAGTTAACGTTTCCGGCGTTATTATTGGTTCCACCGAAATCAGCAACCAATTTAAGATCTTTAGAACCGCTTACATCAACTCCTAAATTAATAAATGTTACGGTTCCGTCAGCTGAAGACGGGGTTCTCTGACTGGTTAATCTTCTTGCTCCGTCATAAATTGCAAGACCGTCAAAGTCATTGGTGTCGCCAGGTCCTTGTCTCTTAAAGGCAAGTTCTTGAACCTTTCCAGAACCGGTAAATCTCAAAGACATTACTGTTTCTCCATAGGCGTTTAAAGTAATTGTTCTTGCTCCCGGATTATCCGAAGCCAAAGTGGTAACAACATTGCCGGGAACGCCCGGAGCTGGGGTTGCGCCTGGAACGCCTGGAACTCCAGCCAAGCTCGTATATTTGGCCCTTGAAATCGTGCCAAAATATCCGGCGGCCGGACTGACTCCATTAGCTGCCTGCCATGCGGCTACTGCTGCCTGAGTTCGTGAACCAAAAGTCGTGGTTTCATTCCCAGGAGAACCAGCACCACTGGTGGCAACCTTATTAGCAGTACTGTTTAAATACTGCTGCAAACACATTACATCACTTCCAACTACACCGAGATATAAGCTTCGAGAAAAGCTGCAAGCCGTGCTTGGGGCCGGTTGTCCTGTTGCCAGGGCATTTAATTGCGCCGTTAAAGCGGCAATTTGTGCTTGCAATTGAGCTATAAGCTCAGCAGTAGTTTGCGCCTGAGCTCCTGTAGGAACTAAGGCCACTCCAGAAAGCACCAAAATTGTTGCCGCTGAAGTGATAACTGTTAAACCTTTTTTAAAGTTTAATTTTATTTTGTTTTTAATACTCATTTTATTTTCTGCGACCAACCCGCCAAAATTTTTATTTTATAAAAAGTTTAGACGGGCAGTTAATTCTCATAACCCGAAAAATTTTTCGACTAAATTTATGGGTTATCAATTATCGATAATTGATAATAATTTCTATAATACTTCGACAGAATTCAGTATTTTGGTAAACTCTGTCGAACCATTTATCCGGTTTTTTAAATAAGGGAGGCCCTTTATTTTCGACCAGGACCTGACCGGACTAACCCCCACACCAAATGAATGATTACCGCTTCGCGGTTTCTTAAATCTTCAGATTTTCATTCATTCTGGTGTGGGGGCACACAATTCTAATTTCTAATTTCGACCAATTATTTTAATGTGGGAGTTAATAAAAATGCTTTTCAGCATTATTTTATCCACAATTAGCCTCATTTTATGAAGTTAATAGTAGGGTGTAAAGGGCAAAACTGTGGATAAGTTTATCAGAGTTTTAAAGCCCTATTTTAGTACAAAATAATGCTATCTGTTAATAACTTGCCAGATAGTTAATTATAACCATTATTTGACTCATTTTTAAAAATCAAAAGAGATTTCTTTTATAAAACAATTAGAGATAAAAGTCTAGCCCCAAAGGTATTTTATAACAAAAAAACTGGTTTAGTGGCCAAAGTATTATTGGCCATAATTTAAAAATACTGGCCAGTATTATTCTACGCAAGCAATTCCCTGCTCTTTTATGTCAGTAAGAGTTTTTGATCCAGGCCCGCCAATTCCTTTCACACGTTCCAAATCGTCAACATATGAAAAAGGTCTTAAACTAATTAGTTCATCTGCTCTGGTACCAGTCCCTCCAAAGTATTTAATTTTCATAATATCTTCTTTTGAAGCAGTATTTATATCAACCTGGCCTTCTTGGCATTGATTTTGTTGCGCTTGCTGCTGTTCTGATTCCGGTGTAGGAGTTGGTGTCAAGGTAGGCGTAAAAGGTGTAAGAGATAACGATAGAGTTGGATAAAGAGTCGGTTCTGGTGAAGACGTAAGTGTTGGGGCTGGGGTTAAAGTTAAAACTGGAGTTAGAGTTTTAGTCAAAGTCGGCCTTGGAGTTTTTAAAAGCAAAGGGGTTGGCGTCTCAATTTCTAACTGAATCTGTTCCAAAAGCTCTCCCCTTTCAAAACTTCCATCGCTTGGTTCGGATTTAAAAAAATTACTTAAAATTTTTTGGCCGCGAATCAACCCGAAAATGACAAAACCAGCCGCTACTGCCACTAAAACAGTGCCAGTCCAATGCTTCAAATTGATATTCATTAAAATAAGTATACTTTATGCCAGTAAATAAAAATAGTTCCGGCCGGATTTTTCTATTTTTATTTTTCTTCCATCAATAAGATTTTTGATATAGCGACGCAAAGAGCGGCCGGTAATGCCAAGGCTCAAAAGCTCGGCCGCGCTCACGCGACCGCTATTATTCTTTATAAACTGCATAATTAAATCATACTTGTTTAACATTTGAATATTATTATTCGTATTTCTGGCCACACTGGCCCGATATATCACTTTGGCCTCTATTTTTAATTCTTTTTCTAAGAATTCAATTAATTTCAATTTAATGGCAAAAAGAACTTTTATAAGTTTAAGCTTGTCTATTTTTTGAATGCTTGAATCCTCAACCGATAAAATCAACTGGCTGATTTCTTTTAAAATCTGAGTAGATTTCATTTTCCCCAAAATATCTCATTCCGGAAAAATGAGCAACTAAAAGCGGCCGAATGGCCGCTTTCCCTCATCATCCCAAGATCGTTTCTACAGATTATTTAAATCAGCATCTATGCTTTGAAATTCTGCATCAATATCGCCTAAATTAATCTCATTTAAATCCTGCTGGATCTGAACAGTTGTATCTTCATTAGAAACTTGCGGAAGCTGTGGTAACTCGGCATCTGGACTTTGTTGAGTTTGCCAAAACCAATAACCAACTATGGCCAGAGCAACTATTAAAATTATCCAAAAAATCTTTTTCATAACTTATAAATTAAGGAGTGGGGCTAAGCGACGGGCTTACAGTTGGCGACACATCGTCGTCATCATCATCAATTTTCGGCACTTGGGCCAAAGTCGTGGCCACTCTCCTTACTGCTTCATAAGAAAGCCTGATTTTTTCCTTAACTGTACCTAAATCTCTATGTAAAGCTTGTCTTGCTTGGCCAACTTCTGATTTTAACCCTTCTTCGTTGCCAGAGATTGTCGGGGTATAATTCTTAGCACTTTGAGCTTCAATTGCCAGTCTTGTTTCTGAAATCGCACTTTCGGCCACAGTAATCATTGCCCTGACGCCTGAAACATCCCAGCCGCGGGCTTCAGCTTTATCAGTTCTGCTTTCTATATTAACCAAGACTTTTTCCAGCCTATCAAGAACCTTGATAAAATGATCTGTCATTCTCTCATTAAGTTCGTTAAGCTGTTTTTCCAGCCTTTCAACTCTATTTTTTTTCTGTTCATCTCTGACAAGCCTGAGCTTTTCTTTCATTTCAACTTTTTTGGCCTCAATCTGTTCTTTGGCCTTAGTTTTGGCTTCTTCCATCCGGCTCTTGAATTCCTCTTTTCTTTGTTCAGCTTCGCTTTTCAGCTCTTTTTTTCTTTTTTCCAAATCTTCCTTGTTTGCATTCCTTAAATCCTTAAGCTCGGTCTTTTCTGTCTTAACATTCTGCTTGAATTCCTTAATTCCTTCTCTTAACCTATTTTTAATTTCTCCGGTATAAGGATTAGGGCTTTCTTGAGCTAAAACAGGCGAGATGAACAAAGATAAAAAAATAATAAGAGAAATAAAAATACTCATTTCTTAAAAGGTAAACTACCTGAAAACCAATGGCAAGACTAATTATCCACAATGACCATCAAAAAGTTCTTGCTACTTCCAAAACATGCCGGACAAGAGTTTCGGTATAGCCAGCTTCATTGTCATACCAGGAAAAAACAGCGACTAAATCACTGTCAACCACGCTGGTCAAAGATAAATCCACTACCGCTCCGTGCGGCTCGCCGATAATATCGGTAGAAACAATTTCTTCGCTGGTAGTTTTCATTATCCCTTTCCATCTCTCCTCATTTTCGGCTTTTCTGAATATTCCATTGACTTCTTCTATAGTAGTCGGCTTCTCAACCAAAGCTGTTATCGCCGATATTGAACCGGAAATAACCGGGACCCTGAATGCTGCTCCGCCAAATCTGCCTCTTATTGATTTCACCGCTCTTTCTACGGCAATAGTCGCACCGGTAAAACTCGGCACTATATTTACACCGGCAGCCCGGCCACGCCTCATGTCGCTGGATTTAGTGGGACCGTCAATAAGATTTTGTGTCGCGGTATAGCCGTGAGAAGAAACCAAAAATGCTTTTTTGATACCTAAAGTTTCCGATAAAATGGCCATTACTGGATGAGCCGAATTTGTCGTGCATGATCCGTTTGAAGATATGGTGCAGGTTTTAAGGTCTTCATTGTTTGCTCCAAGTAAAACAGTTTTCCCCCAATCATTATCTTCATCTTTGGCCGGAGCAGAAATCACCACTCTTTTGGCACCGGCATCCAAATGCACCTTGGCTTTTTCAAAACTTTCAAAAGCGCCGGTTGATTCAAGAACTATATCAATATTCAAATCGTGCCATGGCAACTTATGCAATTCTTTCTCTTGAAAAAATTTTATTTTCTTTCCTTCAACAACAAGACTGCCGTCATCAATTTCAACTTTCTTATCCCAACGGCCATAAACACTGTCATATTTTAAAAAGTGGGCCAATTGCTCCAAATCACCCAAATCATTTATAGCGATAAATTCCAATTCTGGTTTTGCTTTACGGCCAAAAGACGATTTTAAAAAAGCCCTTCCGATTCTCCCAAAACCATTTATTGCCACACGAATTTTTACCATAAATATATTATAACTTTAATCTATGAAAAAATAAAAAGAAAAAGCCAGATGGACGTGATATCCATCTGGCTTCGAAAACAGAACTGAGTGGTTTGCTGGTTGTAAACCACTCAGCTGTCGCCTTTCAGGCAGAATTTGCCTCCCCGATGGTCATCGGGTTGGTAAGGTGTGCTTCTACCATCTAGGCAACACCCTTAAAAGTCTAAAGTACAGAATTGACCATCTTTACCCCTTTTTCTGTTCTTTGGGCCTTTAAAAGTCCTGTTCATCTGTCAGTAGGAACGTTCGTAGCGGGAATTGGCGGGAGTGGAAGTGATCGGCGCCATAACAACAGGCGAGAGTACATTTTCCACTTGAATCTTAGCCTGAACATCGAGTTCAATCGAGTCCAAGCTTGCAGAAAAAATCTTCTCATCAGTTGTTTTAACAACCAATAGGATGCCAAATGTGACGCACTTCTTGCCCATAAGCACGTCAACAATTGCTCCGTTTTCCCTCTCCCTTCCTTGAATTTTCAAATGCCTGAGTGAAATGTAGCCGCTTTGCATGTTTGTCACTCCACACCTCCAGCAAACGCTGACGACAATAAAGTTGGTGAATTAGTGACAGTAGCTCTGGCGGCGGACGAATGTAGTTCACGACAACGCCTCCAATCTACTCTACGACAACGAACAGTTGATATTTGGATACCCTGAAAAAGGATATCCGGCGGGAACTAATTTAATTATAACCTAATCTTTGAATATATGTAAATATTACTTCTTGAGCCCCGAATCTATAGCTTGGATGAAAGTCTGAATTGGCTGGGCTCCGACTAAAACTTCTCCGTTTACGAAAAAGGTTGGCGTACCGCTAACCCCGGCTTTGGAGCCATCATCAAAATCTTTTTTTACTTCAGCGGCATATTTTCCTGAATCAAGACATTGATTAAAATTAGGCGCATTTAGTCCAAGTTCTCCGGCCCATTTTTTGACATCGTCAATATCAAAAGCGCTGATTGTCCCCTGCCCTAGTTTTTCCTGCTCCTCAAAAATCTTATCGTGCATCTCCCAATATTTACCTTGTTCTTCGGCACACTCAGCCGCTTCAGCATATTTTTGAGCCATCGGATGGAATGAAAGCGGAAAATCGCGATAAACAAATTTCACGCTTTTCCCGCTAGCTATATATTTTTCTTTAATCTGGCTCAAAGTATCGCGCCAAAAACTCCGGCAAAACGGACATTGAAAATCCGAAAATTCTATTATCACAACTTTGGCATTTTCAAACCCCAAGAATGGGTCATCATCGGCTGATACCTCAACTTTGGCGGTTGGCTGATTATCTGACGGATTAGCTGTTTTAAGAGATGAACTGCTATTTGAATAAAAAACCGCTCCGGCAATCAAAGCCCCGGCAATTATGATTGCTATTGGAATAGAGAGCGCGGTTTCTTTTTCTTGTGGAATTTCTTCCATAATTTAACAATAGTAGCACAATAAAATCTTTTGACAAAAATAAAGATACGGCAGAAAGAATCGAAAGCCTCCCTGGTTTTTTATTCTTCCTGCCGTATTTGATCTGTGAGGGTAACGGGATACCCTCACAGATCAGTCAACCTGTGACCAACGCACCATCAACTACCCTCCTTTCTATGTTTCTCTTTACTTCTTTATCGCTTTCTGCTTTTATCCCTTTTACAAAAGCGACATAATCAGAAAGACAAACTAGATGAAAAGTTCGTCTGTCATGCTCCCTAATTTGCCCGTTAAAACCATTGTGGCACCAGAAGCATTTGCTTAGCCAGAAAGTATCTGACATAGCTACCTCCCATACTTCAAGTTACCGAAGGCTCTAATTGGATCTGACTTCATCTTAGCACCAAGTCAAGAGAAACAAAGTGCATAAGTATTCTACTTCTTACCGCTCCTAAAACAGCCGGCCGAATGGTCATTGACCAGACCGGCGCCTTGCATATAGGCGTAGCAAATTGTTGAACCGACAAAACTGAAGCCCCGTTTTTTCATATCCTTGCTCATTGCGTCTGATTCTTTGCTTTTAGAACGCATCCCATTCAAAGTTTTCTGTTTATTATCAATCGTCTTATAACCCGTAAATTGCCAGATATATTTGTCGAAACTGCCAAATTCTTTTTGAATTTCTAAAAATGCCGCGGCATTCTTAACCGCTCCTTCAATCTTCAGCCTGTTTCTTATAATCCCGGAATCGTTCATCAGGGACCTGATTTTCTTTTTGTCGTAGCGGGCTATAATTTTCGGATTGAAATTGCTGAACGTTCTACGGAAGTTTTCCCTTTTATGCAAAATTGTCCGCCAAGACAGACCGGCCTGAAAAGTATCCAAAATCAGGTATTCAAAATGAATTTTATCGTCATGGCACGGTGTCCCCCACTCCTTATCATGGTATTCGCACATTAGTTTATCTTTTCCCGGCCACGGACATCGGTTGATTTTTTTCATAAGCAACGGCTAAAAACCCTTTTCCGCTCTGGCACGGTCAGCTTCCCGAAGATATTGCTTTCTAAGACGTACACTTTCTGGAGTAATTTCCAAATATTCGTCATCAGCCATTACTTCTAACCCCCGCTCAATCGTAAGTTCGTAGTGAGGGATTAGAAATATCGCCTCATCAGAACTGGAAGAGCGCATATTACTCATGTGCTTTCCTTTTGTCGGATTAACCCTCATCTCTTCGCCTTTGGAAGTGTCGCCGATAACCATTCCCTCATAAATTTCGACATTCGGCTTAATGTAGAGCCTACCCCGTTCCTGTAGATTCCAAAGAGAAAAACCAAGAGCTTTTCCATTGGCCATGGAAACCATTGAGCCATTTTTTCTTTTACGGATATTGTCGATGAAAGGCCTGAATTCCAAAAACCGCGATGACAAAATTCCTTCTCCTCTGGTGTCAACAATAAATTGGTTCCGGTAGCCGAGCAATCCGCGGGTCGGCCCTTCAAAGAGCATGCGTACTGTTTCACTTTCAATTCTTAGGTCTTTCATGATAAATCCGCGCACACCCAATTTTTCAATAATAATCCCCTGATATTCCCGGGGCGCGTCTATAACTGCTTCTTCAAACGGTTCGGTCTTAATCCCATTATTTTCATGAATAATGACTTGCGGCTGGGAAACCTGAAGTTCATATCCGGCGCGCCGCATATTTTCAAGAAGAATGGCGACGTGCAATTCACCCCGGCCAAAAACGCGAAAACCGTCTGACGAATTGAAATCCACCTTTAAGCCGACATTGACTTCTAACTCTCGCTCGAGATATTCCAAAATTTGCCTCGAAGTGACATATTTGCCTTCCCTTCCGGCAAAAGGAGAATCATTCACCAAAAAATTAAGGGCGATGGTAGGCTCGTCAACAGAAATAGCCGGGAGTGGTTCTGTATTTTGGTCGCTTGTAACCGTTTCTCCAATATCAATATCGGAAAGACCGGCGATCAAGGCAATATCGCCGGCGCTCGCGCTTTCAGCTTCAATTCTTTGAAGTCCTTTAAATACAAAAATTTTATCCAAACGCCCGCTTCTGGTTTCGCCGTTCGCTTTTTTGATAAAAACATTTTGCCCAGGAAAAGCAGTGCCATCGTGAATCCGGGCAAAAGCCAGCCGTCCCAAAAAATTATCATAGCCAAGATTAAAAGATTGGAAGCGAAGCGGCTTCTCTTTCAACTCATCAGACGAAGCCGGCTTCACATGTTCCAAAATCGTATCTAAAAGAGGAGTTAAATCTTTAGACTCATCAGTTAAATTCTTTTTTGCAATGCCATTTCTGCCAATCGCATAGACAATCGGAAAATCAGCCTGCTTGTCAGAAGCACCAAGCTCAAGGAAAAGTTCCAAAACCTGCTCCTCGCACTTTTTCGGATCAGCCGCTGGCTTGTCTATTTTATTTATGACTACAATCGGCCTTAACCCAAGCTCCAAAGATTTCTTAAGCACGAACCGGGTCTGAGGCAGCGGCCCCTCTTGGGCATCGACAACCAAAAGAACCGAATCAATTGACCGCAGGACCCGCTCAACTTCAGAACCGAAATCAGCATGCCCCGGCGTATCAACTATATTTATTTTTGTTCCACGATAAAAGATAGCCGTGTTCTTGGCATAAATTGTAATCCCTCGCTCCCGCTCCAAAGCGTTTGAATCCATTGAGATATCTTCGGAGCCGACGCCGGTCTGACGCATAAGAGTATCGGTTAAGGTCGTTTTCCCATGGTCAACATGGGCGATGATTGCAATATTTCGTATTTCCATAAAAAAAGTCTGGATTCTCCAGACATAAAGCCAGTAAGAGCACTAATCATTACACAAAAAATGATTAGTGTCAAACACAAATTTACTATTTATTATTGTATCATAAAATCTCTAATATTTTTTGACGGGAAGTCCAGCCGGATATAATTCTAACCTTTATGTATGAAATGCCGAAATGATTTGCGATTGCCTCCCTAACTGCGGCATTTGCCCTGCCTCCGGCTAGTGGCTCTTTCATGGCCACCTCATAAGACGACTCGCCTATTTTTTTAACATTGGCCTCTCTCGCCAATGGTTTTACTTTGACGGTTATTTTCATAAATTTATGATCTACTTAAAGTTAATAAAAGATTAATAAATTAAATACTAAACTTTATTAACTTCTATTATTAAATCCATAGGTATTTCTGCACCCCATTCACCCAGCCGGAAATCTGCCTTGCAAGCATTGAACTGGCCCTTACTCTGACTCTTAAAAGGCCAAACTCAGCCCTTCCCGAAATTCTATAGATTCTTGGAAAACTATTTTTAGAATAACCGGTTATTGTTGTCCAATAATTAATAATTTTATTCATATTTTTCTTACGCTTGCTGGCAAAAATATCAAAATTTATTTCTTCTCTTTTCAGCTGCCCGATTTCCATAAGCCATTTTAAAAATAATTTAATTAAATGAGGGTCAGAACTGGTAAAGTGAACGCCTTTTTTAAAATCACTTTTTTTCCAGTAAAGCATGATCCCCATCAACCACAGTTCCCGTTTGGAAATTTGTTTGATCTCTTTAGCTGATTCTCTTTGAATTTTTTCAATCGTTTCCAAAGTTTTAAGTTTTTTGAATTTAGAACCAGCTTTACCCGCTTCGCTTCGCTTCCGTTTCAGTCTCCTAATCTGCGGCTCGGACAATTTTATTTTTTTCAGCCAGTAAGAGAGCGTTGATTTCGGAACAAAAATAGATTTTTTTATCTCTGAATACGAAAGTCCCTTCCTTCTAAGCTCAACTGCCCTCTTTTTATCGCTTTGGACTACCATACTTATTTATTAGTAATATACTATTAAAGTCCAAAATTAAAAGAAAGCTAAGTTATCAACAAATCCTTATTTTATAAGGATTTTAGAGCCTTTATAGCAATTGTTATTTTTTCAAATACTCTCTAATTCTTTCTTCAACCACGGAAACCAACCCTCTTCCGGATACTCCTCCCAGCTGTGAATTATGTAGACGGTTTTCATGGGATTAAGATTTCTCACCTCCAAATACTCCTTCATTCCAAATGAAGGTTGTGGACAACTAATTTTATATGCTATACATAATTGACGCTTGGAGGGCTTTGGCCCTGTCACGGCTATCCAAGCTGTAGCCAAGTGCCATCATACTATTTCTGTTCCAGGGCTTGGATTCGAACCAAGATTGCGTGGTTCAGAGCCACGATTCCTACCTTTGGAAGACCCTGGAATTTCAAACATTCTAAAACAAAAAGTCGAGTCTTTCAACCCGATTTTCGAGAACTTCACACTTTATGATATTTATCCTATACTTAAATCAAGGGGGAAAGGAGGGAGAGATGCCAGACTTTTTCAAACTCAAGCCTCTTTGCCAAATACTTTCCGCAATAGCCGCCTTCGTAGTTCTTGCTGTCCTGGATATCCTTTACCACTTCTACGACTGGGTAACCGGGAAAGAAGAATCGTCTCTTTAAAAACGGCCCCGAACCTTTGAGCATCGCTTCCCCAGCGGTGCTCTCTTATTTTTTAAATCTTCAAATATCTCCGCACTGCGATCACGCTCGAAACTACTCCAAGAGCAATGCCGGAACCCAAAACCAGAAGTCCCATTTGACCGAAGAAATTGGAGAAATAATTCGCGAGATCCATTGAAGGGATAAACGACTGGACTCTTGGCGAGACCAGATAAACCATGGGGTAAAAAATTATCAAGACCGCGAGGCCGGCGATGATTCCATAAAGCGCTCCCTCAACCACGAAGGGGCCGCGGATGTGCCAGTTGGACGCACCAACTAGTCTCATAATTTCAATTTCCTGCTTTTGGCTGTAAATGGTCAAACGAATCGTATTAAAAGTAACGAGAACGGCAATTAAAGAAAGAATTAATGTCACCAAAATCCCGCCGACCCGCAAACCCGAAGAAATTTTCTGGATCCGGCTGATAACAGTAGAATTTTCATAAAAATCAATCTTATCAATCAAATTGCTGAAATCGCTCTTTTCAATAAAGCTTACAAGGCTTGCATACTGCGCCGTCTCCCCTGCTTTTATTTCCAAAGAAGCCTGAAGCGGATTTTCGCCAAGCTCTAACAGCGCCTGCTGAACTAACTCCTCATCTGCGTGGCGCTTTTTGAATTCCTCAAGGGCTTCTTCTCGCGAAACATAGTTCACATAAGAAATCTCGGGCAGATTTTCAAGCTCATTCACAATTTCTGAAGCTTGATCGTCAGAAACATTGGTTTTCAAATAGGCAGTGATGTCAACTTTTTCCTCAAGCGAAGCAATCGTCGTCCGGGAAACAATATTAAAAGCGACGAGACCGACAAAAATCAAAAGAGTCAAAACCATTATTCCAATAGTTCCAAATGCAAGCCAAGAATTCCTTTTAAAATTAATCCAGCCGACTTCGATTACTCTCATTAAATTTTTTTTGGTTGGTTTCATATGGTGTACTTACCCTGCTCCTGATCTTTCACGACTTTCCCTTTGTCCATAGTAATGACTCTTTGACCCACGGCATTGACCACTTCCCGATCGTGCGAAGCCAAAACTACGGTCGTGCCGAATTCATTTATCTTCATCAATAATTTTATAACATCAAAAGTATTCAACAAATCCAGATTGCCGGTCGGTTCATCCGCCAATAAAATCTTGGGGCGATGGATCAACGCCCTCGCAATGGCAATTCTCTGCCTCTCGCCGCCTGATAACTGATGAGGAAAGTTTTCGAATTTTTCATCCATGCCTACAATCCGTAAAACTTTTGGCACATCGGTTTTAATCTGCTCTTCATCAGCCCCGACAACCTCCAAGGCAAAAGCAACATTTTCAAAAGAAGTCTTATTGGTAAGAAGCTTGAAATCCTGAAAAATAGTTCCGATCTTGCGCCTTAAATACGGAACTTCGCTGTCAGTAAGCTCCGGCACATTTATATTGTCAACCGTAATCTGGCCGCCGCTTGGCACTTCTTCCCGAATAAGCATTTTAAGCAAAGTTGATTTGCCCGCGCCCGACGGCCCGATAATAGAAACAAATTCTCCGTCTTTTATTTCAAGATTAATATCATCCAAGGCCCGGTAAGATTTCTGGCCTCCGTTATATTCTTTTATGACTTTTTCAAAAGTAATCATTTCGACTCTGCTTCGATGAACGAATCTAATTCTCCCTCAAAAACCCCTTCAATGTCTATTGTTTGAACTCCGGTTCTATGATCTTTGACCATTTTATAAGGATTCATCACATATGAACGGATCTGGTTGCCCCACTCTATCCCGCTTGCAAGCTCCGGCTTTAAACCCGAAAGTTTCTTAACTTTGGATTCTTCCATTTTTTGAATCAGTCTTGATTCCAAAATTCTCATTGCTTTTTGGCGATTCTGAAGCTGGGACCTTTCTGACTGAACCGAGGCTGTGGCGCCGCTGGGCACATGGGTGATCCTGATGGCACTTTCGGTTTTTTGCATATGCTGTCCGCCCGGCCCTGATGACTTAAAAGTTTCAATCCTCAAATCCTTCTCGTCAATTTTTATTTCTCCGCCTGACTCCATTTCCGGCAAAACCTCAATCAGAGCAAACGAAGTGTGACGAAGGCCCTTGGCCGAGAAAGGCGAAATCCGGACCAACCGGTGGACTCCGCTTTCTTTTTTCAGGTAGCCGTAAACGTACTTTCCCGAAATTTCAAGCGACGCACTCTTGATCCCCTCCTGTTCGCCTCTGGACTCGTCCAACACTTTCCAGCCCCACCCGCGGCGGTCGGCAAATTTTTCGTACATTTTTAAAAGCGTCCTTGCCCAGTCCTGCGCATCAACTCCGCCGGCGCCCGAATGAATATTCAAAATAGCGTCATTTTTATCGTAGCGGCCGGTAAAACAGACTAAAATCTCCAAATTTTTAATCTTCTTCTCCAGCTTCCCAAGCTCTTTCTCTGTTTCCTCGCTTTGCTCCAACTCCTGAATTATCTCGAGTTTCTCTTCAATATCTTTCAGGTCTTTCACCTTTTCCTTCAAAAAAGCCAATTCCTGTAGTTTCTTTGAAGCACTAGTTTTGTCTTTCCAAAAATCAGGATCACTTATTTCTTTTTCTAATTCGGCTATTTTTTTCTCGTTTTCAGAAACGTCAAAGACGCGCCCCGATGTCCCGGAGCTTGGATCTTAATTCTTCCAGTCTTTCTTGATAGCTTTCCATCATTAAAATTATAATCAAAAGTGAGGAAGAAGTGAATAGCCCTCTTTACTACTACTTTAAATATAACATAGAATAATTATGTATAATGTCTGAGTCAAAAGCCGATGAAGAAAATATCCTTCTGCGTGTTAAATTGGACAATTTTTCAGTCGCGCTTAAAAAATTCGCTCAATCATTTTTATATTCTGAAGAAAATACTTCAGTTTCATTAATTGAACCTCAAATAGTAAACCGGCTTTTAAAATTGGCTGGCGGAATTAAATCGCTTAAATCACTAGATGGAGCCGATGGAGTGAATCGAACACTCGTCGACGGTTTACAAAACCGTTGCTTTACCACTAAGCTACATCGGCATAAATTATTATTAAGGCTTCGCCAAAGCTCTTCTTGGGAAATGTTTTACGGAAACTAAAGTTTCCTACATTTCCCGTTGAAGTGCCAAATCAAGGCACTCCAATCCACTGAGCTACGCCGGCAAAAAGTATTTATACGATTACGCTCGAACCTATTTTATCAAAAATTCCTGAACTTCGGAAGCCCGCCGCCAGCCGCCGAGTACGGCGGCCTGTCTCGCAGAAAAAACTTTCTTTACAATTTCTGATTTGCGCGCGCCACCAATTTTTCTTCTAAAAGGAAAAGAAAGTTTTTCTGCTCGGCTACGCGCTCAACCGCGCGGGGCGGCGGGGCTTCGCTTCCGGCTCGGG
>Ga0209541_10000406_pt1 | contig 84239 bp, 101 predicted proteins | sample RifCSPlowO2_01_FD_184027 | JGI IMG/M metagenome (GOLD analysis project Ga0209541, IMG submission 184027) | Groundwater microbial communities from Rifle, Colorado - Rifle CSP2_plank lowO2_0.1 (SPAdes) (version 2) | ecosystem: Environmental > Aquatic > Deep subsurface > Groundwater | place... | reverse complement strand
ATTTGCAAAAAAACTATCTCTAGCTAATTTTCCAGAGGATAAATTTTTACTTGCTTCAATATTCGGCAAAGATGTTTCGGAATTTGTTTATGTAGCAAGGACTTTAGAAGAATTTGTTGATGGGTTTGAATTAAATCTTTCATGTCCCCATGCAGAAGGATATGGTATGCAATTAGGTCAAGATAAAGATGTTGTGGGGGAAATAACTCATGAAGTTGTTAAAGTGGTAAGAAAACCGGTTTATGCTAAACTAACTCCGAATGCTGGAAATATCGGAGAAATTGCTAAATCCGCTATTTTTGCAGGAGCCGAGGGGATAGTTGCTATAAATACAATTGGACCAGGTTATTATTCTATTGATGGAAATGCTGTTTTAACAAATAAGATCGGCGGGCTTTCAGGGGTAGGAATAACCCCTATCGGGCTTAAATGTATTAGAGACATAAGGCAGACCATAGGAGAAAATATTCCAATCATAGGGATGGGGGGAATAAAAAATGCTAAAGATATTGAAGCTTATGCAGAAGTCGGGGCAACATTTTTTGGTGTAGGAAGTGCATTGGCTGGAATGAATGAAAGAGAAATAAAAGCTTATTTTTCTGCTCTTAGGGCGGACATAGAGGGTGGTAGTTGGACAAATAATGCAGAAGGTTTGCTAAAAAAAGTTAATATGCAATACAAAAAAGTAAGAATAGGAAAAAAGATAGATTCTGCATGTGATTTTAATATTATCCAGATGGATGAGATTATGCCCAGCGAACCCGGGCAATTTATATTTGTATGGATTCCGGGTGTAGGGGAAAAGCCATTTTCAGTTATGGACGATGATCCTTTAACATTAGGCGTTTTAGAAAGGGGGGAATTCACAAGAAAATTAAATTCGCTTCAAAAAGGAGATTCATTTTATGTAAGGGGGCCTTATGGACAAGGGGTTAATGCCCCTCAAAAATCAGATATTGTTTTAGTTGGGGGAGGCTGTGGAATTGCAGGATTATATCTCCTTGCGAAAAGACTTTCCAGAGACTCGGATATATTAACATTATTAGCAGCAAAGGATAGGGAACATATAGCTTACTTAGATAAGTTTAGAAAATATGGAAAAGTTGAAATGGCTACAGAAGATGGAAGCTTGGGAAGAAGAGGTCTGGTTACAGATTTAATGGATAATTTAAGAGGAGGAAGTTATTTTTTTAATTGCGGGCCAAAAGCAATGATAAATGCGGTCTTGCCTTTAGAGTTAAAAGTATCCGCTCCTGAAATGGTTTATTCTTCAGTTGATTATATGACTCGATGCGGTATTGGAATCTGCGGAAGTTGTGCAGATGAAAATGGTAGGAGAACTTGCATTGAAGGGCCATTTATTAGTTGCGCTAACGATTAATTTAGCCGATTGCTCTTCTAACATCAGTTACGTCTACAGACTGCACATCCTTAATTTTTTTTACGCCCTCTTCTATAACATCGACTTTTTTATTCTCGTCCATTACAAATAAAACCTTAAGCGCGTTTAATCCAAATCCAATCGCCTCTATTTCAACTTTAGTCTCAGTGTCTCCTATAATGTCTTTTATCTTCTTCAGAACTTTTTTCTCTAAATTATCCAAGTCAACTTTAGGGCTCTCAGGCATAATTCTCAGGGTAACAACAACTTTTGCCATTTTTAATTAATTAACTAAATATCCGTTTATAAAATTAACTTTTCAATGTAATGTAAAGTCTAAGGGGCATAAAAGAGAAAAAATTAAGGTCTAATAAAATATTTGGCTGGATAAGGTAAGCTATTAAAAAATTCTGCCGTTTCCCTAGGACTTGAGATTTCACCATCTCCATTTAAGTCAGCTTTTCTAGAGGCTTCAGCTAATATTTTATTATATTCATCATTTGAACTATGAAGATATAATCCAGAACCCGTTAAAGCTACCAATGTAGCTAATGTTATTAATGATCTCTTTGCCATCCTTTTTATGGCATCTCTTTTACCCTCTCTTAATCCATCTATATATAATTTCGGATCATTATACGGTACTTTCCATATAGAATCATTTGGATTAAATTCTCTTTCAAGCCTTCTATATGTCAAATAGTCTTTTAGTGACATTTTAACCTCCAAGTTGTTCTTTACAAATGAAATTTTATTAACTATATAAAGATTAGTGCCCCCTTAAGGTGGTCTAATATCGAAAAATTTAAATAGTTTAAATTCTTATATGCAAATATGAAGAATGATGCTATAGAAGTAATTTTAGAAAAAATTGGATTAACAAAATCCGAAATAAAAATTTATCTCGCCTTACTTGAGTTAGGGTCAACTTCTAAAGGGCCTTTAGTCAAAAAAGCTGGAATTACTTCCTCTAAAGTCTATGAAGTTCTTGATAAATTAATAGATAAGGGTCTTGCGAGTTATATTTTGAAAAATAAAGTAAAATACTTTAAAGCAGCCCCTCCCAACAGAGTAAAAGACTATTTAGAGGAAAGAAAAGAAGAAATAAATGAACAACAGAAAGCATTTGAAAAAATGTTACCTTATTTAAAAGAAAAGTCCTCGTTTCTAAAAGAGGATATAGATGCTGAGATATTTAAAGGATGGAGAGGAATGGGAACTGTATTTGAAGATATGGTAAATACACTAAATAAAGGGGAGATAGATTATGTTTTTGGTGCAAGTAAGGGATATGATCCAAAGAAAACAAGAAATTTTTATGATAAATATCAAATAAAAACCATTAGAAAAGGAATTAAAATTAAAGCTATTTTTAATGAAAATTCTAGAGAATATTTTGAAAAATCGAAAGTGGCAAAGAGGCATATTGATGTAAAATATTTAGACCAAAATACCCCTACTGAAATTAACATTTACAAGAACAAAGTTCTGATAATTATTTTGTCTCAAACACCCATAATTATTATGATTAAAGGTGGGGAAGTAGAATCATCATTTAGACAATATTTTGAAGCTATGTGGAAAATAGCAAAATCATAAAATAAACCAGTTAAGGATAAAGTCCATAGCAGGAGGACCGAAATCAAAGGGATAATACATTTGTCGGACTTAAAAGTAAAAAAGAACATTCAATCAGAAAATTTCTACTTTGAGTTAGAATCAAGTTTCAGAAAACAATTATTCAAAGACTCTTTATCTATAGCTAAAACAGTAAGAAATCTATCAAAAGAGATTAATATCAACTATTTCAATTTGTGGGATGCGAAAACAAGAACAGTTATATCATTATCTATGTTAAGAAGATTATCTAAGTTTTTAATAAAAAACGGATTTAAACAATATGCAGAGAGGAGCATAGAAAAACACATCATATATATCAAAAATGGATTCAGTCAGGAAAAAGTTTTCATAAAATTTCCAATAAATCTTAGAACAATAGAAGGCATGAGGTTTGTTTCTCATTTGTACCATGATGGCGGAATTGGAAAGGATAATAGGCAACCAAACTATACTAATCAACAAATCTCTGAAGTGAAGGAGTTTCTTTCAGATGCTCAAAGGTTATTTGGAAAATTTCACCGGAAAATTGTATATTATACAAATCCTCACAGTAAAGAGGCCTATTATAGAGTAAATCTTCCAACAGTAATAGGAGATATCATGGTCTCTGTAGGGTACAAAGCAGGAGATAAAACCAAACAAAACCCAAACACTTTCAAATTTCTAGAGAATATAGATAATAAGGAATTAGTTTCAGAGTTTTTATCAAAGGCTTTTAATGATGATGGTAGTGTAGGGAAGAGACAGATAAATTTAGGACAAGCTTCTCTGATAAACCTGAAAATTAAACCATCGAAGGTTTTATTATTAGACAAATTATTCTTAGAAAAATTAAATATAAAAGTAAATGGCCCAAGGTTAATGGGGATTTACAATAATCGTCATGGAAAGGTAAGTAAGTTTAATATAAGTATCTCTTCGAAAGAGCAGATAAGCAAGTTCTATGAAAATATCAAATTAATAGAATATAAACAACGAAAAATTGAAGCTTACTTACTTAATTGGGGCCTGAGAAACCACAAGCGGAACAAGTATATTTTATCGCAGTCCTTTTGCAGTGCTCGCATCTAACTATCTCTGACTTTCCGCAGCTAGGGCATTTAAATCTAGTTACCCCGTCCTGGACATTCCTATGGCAGCTTGAGCATCTTAACATGATAAAACAGCTAACCAAAACTCAGTTTATAAAAGTTCTTATCGTGTCTGAATGTGTGTTATCCCGAAATTATTCCATCTGTCTATCCCCAAAGCTTCTAGTAAAAATTAGTCAAATTTTATTTTTTAAATATCTATAAGTAACGAAACCAAAAAATATTATTATGAAGATTATAACGATGTATTTTACATAAGCAGGAAATTTCTCTAAATTTATTTGTTTTTCTTTACAATCCGGGTCTCCAAAATTACAGTCGGGATCACATTCTTCATCTTCAATAGGAGTGCATAGATTATCCTGTGAATAGCTTAAACAATCTATCGGGCATGAGATATGGTTTTCTTTGTTTTTACAAATACCATCTTGATTGCATAATTGATCTCTAAGTTGGAATGTCCCCAAAACTTTTTCTTTATGATAAACCTCCATATATCCCAAATCTGCTAAATAAGGGATAAACAATGTTCTTCTTGCAAAGTTAATCTCGGTTGGAGGGTCTGTAAGGATAAGAAAATCTAATTCAAAATAAAATTCTTTTTTTTTGTTATTGGTTCCATGTAACACTATTTTGTAATCATCATTGCTTCCTTTACTTTCTTCGGCAAAACCAAAGTTTACCTTGAAATCTTTTAAATTAATAGAATCATCTTTTCCTATCTCTAGCCTTAATTGTAAGGTTGGTTGTTGTTTAGCAAAGGTTGCTGGGATTATTATTAGTAATATTGATAATATTAGGAAAAATTTAGTTTTGTTTTTTATCATGATGCGACCTCCATGTCTAAGATATACTTATGCTCTAAGCTGTTCTTATAAAACCTATTTCTATTTTCAAGGGCATAGCCGCGACCCATCATGCTTCTGCAATATTCTTCATTTACTGTAAGGCAAGGATTCCCAGCACATAACACAATCTCTTTTGTAGCATCGCTAGGAATAGTGGCAGGATAACAATGATTACCTGTTTGTGCTGTATTCTCTGGGTTGTCTAAACAGCAAAGGGGGTATTTATTTGGGCAATCACGAATTCCATTCTGTCTATCCCATTCCTCATAAAGATATTCATCACACAAATTAAATGCACTATGGCCTAGCTCATGTGCCAATGTGCCAATGTCCTCAAATTTCACGATATTTAGATAAGGGAAATTATGGCTGGTGAAGCCAAGCATTCCGCCCATGTCTTGGTCAGTTAAAGCTATAATCTTGTCTTTAGCAGGATTGAAAATAAACCCAATCTCTCTTAGATGTGCATTATTCCAAATGCAATCAAGTACCTTCTCGTCTATGTCCTGTCCTTCGACATCAGGAATTTCGCACTTATCCCTTAATATAATTGTGTTAAGATTTAAACTTTTTATACTCTCCCTGCTTACTATTGTGCTAATATCAAGTGTTTTTAGGAAATAATTATATTGTGATTGCACATAAAATTCATAATTTCCCAAATCCCCCCTCCAACTTACTGGTATGAAAATCACATCTAAACTTTGATCTTCTGTTGGTTGTAGCTCTTCTTTTTTCTCTATACAAGACCAGTAATCACGAGATCTTTTCATAACATTTTGGCATCCAATATCTTCTCTTTGGCATTCATAATCTCCATCAGATTCGCATAATAACCATCCTTCTGGAGTATTAGCCGAGTTACATTCGCTTTCTGTTGTATACCCTCCCAAGATAGGGAACATTCGATCTCTTGGACAATCCAACATAGATTGCGAGCAAAGGGGGGGAGTATCTCCATCAAGATTCCCGTTACATAAATACCAATTAATGTTTAATTGCTCGGAATTTATTAATGTTGAATGAGCAAGGCATTCATCTTTACTTGAGAAAAATGTCCTTTCTATTTGATTTTTTGCTATCACATTTAGGATATAATCGGTGCTTCCACAATCATAGTACTTTTTAAAATCGTCATAATACGAAACTATATATCCATTATTAAGCCTAATTCTTTCCCTTATACACTGCTCTCCTCCATTAAAGGCCCTTTTATTTGGGTCGGACTTGCAAGCATCGTCACATAACCAGATATCGTTAATTTGGCATAGGTATGTTGCATGCTCATTAAAACCTGCCCTGCATTCTTCTAGGTTTCTATAGACCAACCCAAATAAGTTAGGACTGCAGTTTTCAGTATCCCTTTTACATAAATATTCATCACTATCCCTATCAATACATTGAATTTGATAAGGCTCTTTTTTTAATCTAGAAAGCTCCGACTCACATTCTTCAGCCGTATATGCATTATCCAAGCCCCAAGAGACAATATATCCTCTATCATTGCATGAATTTTCTCTACTGGTGCAATAAAAATCATTCTTTGGATAGTCATAACAAATTTGATAGTTGTATAGATTAGTTAATTTTGTAACCTCATTTTCACATGTTTCTTCATCAGATATAATAGTGCATTTTTCTAATTCTTTAAAAAAAATAAAAAGGTTATCTAAACCTAAACAAACTTTTAAACCTTTTGACCCGCATAACAATGCATTCCCCTGATTTAAAGGAGCAATAATATTTACATAAGATTCAGGATTGAGACTATCTACCCCTAAAATTCTTGTTAAAGTAGTATCGCCCGACCTACATTCTCTAGTACCAAATTGTAATGGTAGAGGGATATAATATATATTATTAGGAGTTTTGCAAAGGAACCTGTAGTTTTCAAAAATAGATACAAAACGACTTAAACTTTCTTGAAATTGGTTACATCTCCCCTCCCCTATTACAGAATAGAGTTTTCCGTAACTACAGTCTTGCTCATTTTGTGTACAGAAAGGCAGACCGTCTGCAGATGTTGGCTGACAAACAAAATACCTGTCTCTTTCTATGGCGGCTTGACAAGGTTCTATTGAAGAGTAGACTTGTATATTAAAATCGATTAACTTTGGTTTATGAATATTATTGTTAGAATCAAATATTGCTAATAATAGCCCGTCTTTATCAACGCACCTGGGTTCACTATCTTTACCTGGCTCATATAGATAACCTCCTTCTTTCAATTCATTTTTTAATTGAGCCTTACATGCATCCATATTTTCATAAGTCCATAAAACTGCTCTTTCACATCCTTCTATGGTTCTTGAACAAAATGGAATCGGGATATTTGCTTCTGGCAGACAAAGATAAATATTTCCTGTGCCAAGCCCTCTTGCAGCTATTTTTCTTAATTCATTTTTAATTCCCTCCTTGTGGTCCCCCAAGACTGCATGCTGTGGTTCTGGCTCCCAATTATCTAATCCTTGTAATGCTGCTCGTAAAATTGCATTATTGTTTCCAGTATATTTAGATATTTGAGAATAAGTATTCCAGATTCTTGTAGCTGCTTCTGAAATTAATTGATTAAGCTGCTCTTCGCTTAGGTCTTCAGAAGCTGTTAAGCATGAATCCTGCTGGGCATTAACTACATTAATCATTACTAAAAATACCAAAAGCAAAATTATTTTTCTCATTGTTTTAATCTCTCTATTTTCTGCTCTAGCGTCCCGATGAAAATACTCCATTCAGGTCTTAATTCTTTTGGAAGGTAATGATTCGTTGAATTGCCTATATAATAGCTGTTTTCTTTTAGTTGCCCAATCTTTATTAATAATGCGCTTAGGAATGCCTTTACAGTTAATTTAATATGAAAGAACTTTAACAAAATAGCCAGCGCTTTTTCAACTTCCTTCTTATCATATTTTAGCTCTAATGAGTAAAACAAATCATAAACATCCTTTCCTTCATTCCGGTTATAAAGGGTAATTAATTTCCTTGCAATTAAGTCTTCCAGCGAATAAGTATTGAACATGCAAGAGGCTGAATCAATAAATGAAGATTTGATAAGGGTATTTTCAGATTTTTTTACAGATAGTTGCTTTGGGTGGCTAAGATAAAATTCTATCCTTATTTTATCTCTATGCCCGATTTCATTTGTGTAAAAGCAGTCAAATCTCAATGTCCTGTGCAGCAGCCTGCCTTTATCAATCTTAAAATCTTTAATAAGCTTCACTCCTTTCTTAACAAACTTAATTTTGTCAGCTAATGGCTTGTTTAAAATAAAGTCGAAGTCTATGTCTTCGGAAAATCTGGCCGCATTAAATTTTTGAAGATATACCCTATTCAGCGCAGTTCCTCCCTTTAATACAATTTTATCCTCGAAGATCCTGCTAATCTGTTCCAGCATGTTTGAAATCTTTTCATCTTTGGATATATAATTAATGCTAATTCCTGTCCTCAGTGCGCGCATCTTGATTAGTTCCAATTCAGCCATTCTTCCACCAAGATAATATATTGTTTTTTCCAAGATTATCGATAATCTTCCATTCCTTAAAATAAATTCCCTTAGAGCTGCTTTTTGGCACAAGCCTTGATTTGTTTTTAATCTTGCTTTTTAAATACTTAATAAATTTGTCAGGAATTTTCAGCTTTGTTTCCTTCTTAAGGATATCAAGGATGTATCCGCTTCTTTGGCATAATGAGCTAGAAGCAAATCTGTTGAAATATTCCATCAGAATCTTCCAGTCGCATCCTTTATTGAGATAAATAGCTTTAGTAAGATCTGCATAGCTTGCATATTGGGGCTTATAGAAGCAGTCAAAAAATGTTTTTTCAATAGTGGAGACATAAATGCCTTCATACAATGTTTCACCAGTTGCCCTCTTTCCAATCGAAATAGCTTTGAATATATACTGTCCAATAGATTTTTCTCTTGATTTTTGCCTTGTTATGATATAGATGGTAAAGGGCTCGTACTCCAAAAGCCCGTATATTTTCAAGGCAGATGAAAAGCCAATATACCCCCCATATAATGATAAGGCTATCTTATATGGGTTCGTGATTAATAGTTTTCCAGGGGTTTCTTGAATAAGATAAAGCCCTCTGCTAATCTTGGAGAGATAGCCTTTTCTAAGAAGTGAGGAGCATATCTTGTTTATCTTAACTTTTCTAATCCTTGGGAAGAGGTTTTTAATCTCTTTGTTTGATATTATCCCATTGGATTTATGCCTAATTAGATTGTATATTTCCTGCTCTCCCTTTGATAAGTAGTTTTTTTTATCCATATAATACCATTATTTGGTATTAAGTATATAAATTTTACTATATCCCCGATCATCTTTAAAAGGCACTGTTTGTATTTCACATCTGTCTTGTATCGGGAGTAATTCTTCTGGAATTGCTGGAGGAAGGATAAGCAAGTTAAATGAATTATTAAGAATGAGATATAACCATTTCAGGCCCCATTTGAGTCTGAAAGGAAAGTCACCTTCTGAAATATACTTCCGGTGGTGACATATGTCATGAGGCTACACATGGATTTAAGCATAAAATTAAAAAGGAATAAAAAGAACTTTAAGGCATCAAAAGTCCCCGTAGTTTAGCCTGGATAAAATGCAAGAGTCAAAAACTGCAAAGTTGCGGTCCAGTGCAAAAACCTTGCGATCCGCGGTTCAAATCCGCGCGGGGACGTTTCTAAAGTTTACCTTGTAATGCAAGAAGGATTATAATAGTTAATATAACAAGAAGTATCAGGATTAATGGGTCCATAGCGCCTTTTTTATCTTTATGGAAAAAATTAATTGCATCCATCCATCCTTTCATTTCTGAAATTTTATAGCTTTGCTCTTCTATCATTCCTTTTAGATTAGATTCAACTATATTTAATTTTTTCTCTATAGATTTTAACTTAGTATTTGATTCATCAATATCAATTTTTCTATAAACTACAAAGATGATTATCCCTGAAACTAAAAAGACTGCCTTATTATTGCTAAAAAAAGAAATATCAAGAAATGGAAGTACAACCAGGAGTGCACCAAAGCCCCCCAACAATCCTAAAACAGTTTCTCCCTTCATTTCCTATTTAAACAAACAAGGCACCCTAAACATCCTCAATCCCCTTTTCAGTGACTTGAAATATCGCTTCACTCTCAGGCATTGCTGGCGCATCTACCAACTTAGCAACCCTAGTTCCTTTCTTGCCCCTTCTCAAATAAATCCTATAAGTAGAAGCATGATGCAATACATGTCCGCCAATTGCCTCGGTAGGGTCTCCAAAAAAAGTATCAGGCTTTGCCATTACTTGATTAGTTACATAAATTGCAAGGTTATATTGACTAGCTAATTTCATTAAGGTATGCAAATGCTTATTTAATTTCTGTTGGCGAGTAGCAAGCTCTCCTCTTCCACTAAAATCGCTTCTAAAATGCCCCATCAAAGAATCAATAATAATAAGTTTAACAGGTAATCCTTCTTTTATCAATTCTTCAACTTTTTCAGCAAGCAAAACCTGATGATCACTATTGAAAGACCTAACACCTCTAAAATTTTTCAATGCTTCTTTAGAATCTAAGCCTTGGACTTCAGCCAATTTTGCAATATACTCGGGCCTTATTGTTCCCTCACTATCAATCCAAACAGCCATGCCTTCAGCACCACCTTTATCTTTAGGCAACTGAACATTTACAGTTAGTTGATGCGCTATACTTGTTTTGCCAGACCCATATGCACCATAAACTTCAGTAATAGCCCCAGTTTCAATACCACCACCGAGCATCGCATTCAAACTCTGGCTCCCAGTAGAGATTTTAGTAACATTTTCTCTCCTCCTTAGCAATTCCTCGCCAGTCTCAAACCCCATCTCCAATTTGCCTCTAGCTGCATTTATTATCTTCCTCGCAGTAGCCTCGGTAACTCCGGCAATATTCACCATTTCTCCAGGAGAAGAAACCGCAATGCTCATGAAATTATCATATCCGGCAGCAATAAGTTTTTCAGCAGTCGCAGCCCCCACCCCGGGCAAATCCTCTATTTTTTTTGAATCACTCATTTTATTCCTCCTTGCTCAAAAGCAATTCTTCCTGAGCCTTCTGCAATAGCAAGATCATTTTCGCAATATCATTTTTCCTTATATTCGTAATCGTGTGGTCAAACCACTTTCCATCCTTCTCCCAGCTTTTCCTCAAAGAAACAGTTTTAAATTCAACCTCCATTTTCTCCCCGTCCTTCTCGACATTCCTTTTGTTGCTCCAGATGCTGCAGCTGATATTGCCGCTTCTAAATTTTTTAATCGGCAGATCCCCTACCATATTAAACCCTCCTTCCTTTCGGCTTTTTTTTCATAGAGATTTAAAAAACTAAACCCTCTAAAATAATTAGTCTGCCAACATTTATAAACGCTCCGCATGCATGGCAGCTATATCTGTTGGATGAAATATATATTTTAGAAAGATTATAAAAGAGGATATAATTATAAGGCAACATCTAAAAAAGAAAATAAAAAAGAAAAATTAGCTTGCAACAAAGACCCTTCTTACTCTCCTCTTGTCAACGGGCTCATCATTAAAGTCCTCGTCATTTAAATCCTGCATAAGAAGGTCAAAAAATTCATCCTCTATTTTCGGCTTTATCAACATCATCAATTAGAGAATACTACACTTTAAAAGCTTTGCGACGTCATTACCAACAACAAAACAATACCCGCTGCAGCAAAGAAATAAAATAAAGCAGTTTCTAGCAGCCCGCCAGTTTTAACAAACCCGTTAACATTGAATTTTCCGAATGGATAAAGAAAATTAATTCCTTGTTTGGTAAGGGAATCAAGAACAACGTGGCTGACAAGTCCAAGAAAGAATCCAAACCCGGCATCGTCGTCAAAAAGGAAAAATAAATATGAAACAGCAGTCCCAAAAAATAAGCTGTGGAAGATTTTCCTGTGCTTCGAAAAAATCCCGATTATCCTCGACAAAACATTTCTTCCGAATTTACTTTTGCTATGGTCAATATCTGGAAACCCTGCGCCAATAAAGAGAAAAAGAAAAAATAAAATCCAGTTATCAATCAAATTGTAAGTATAAATAAAAACCCCGGCAAGGAAAGCAAAAGCAATATGTGTTCTGAAGATCATTCCATCTCTTGCAACAACTCTTCGGGCTTTAATTCCTCAATGTTGCTAGCAATAAACTCTAATCTGTCAAACATCAGATTCTTATTTGCTCTTCCCTCGACTTTAATTTGTTTTCCCAAGATAGAATCCTTCAAGCCTTCAAATCTCCCCGGGTCTTCCCTAACACTTAATAATTCTCCTTCGCTAACTCCAATTAACCTGCATGCGTTCTCCCTAAAGCAGGCAACCCTTATGCTCTCGCTTCCATCATCCAGAATGCAATTAACAACGTAGGCAAATTTCGTATTAATATTGCCGTGCTGTCCGCATTTGAAGCTCCCATTCTCTATAACAGCCTTTCTCCCGCACTCCCCGCAGATTTCATAAAACCTCGGCTCAAATAACTGCACAATTGTCCCTCTGATAGCAACTCTGTCATTCTGCTGCAATTCTTTTATCTCCTTGCACTTAAACTCGGAGACCCCATTGAATTTAACGTCTTCAATTGTTATTCCTTCAGGATTCAAACTAAATTTAGAAAAATTATTCAGATGGATTTCTTTATACCCATTATTCTCTTTTATATATCCATTCTCAACTCTTATAATATCATTATCATGCAAATTCTCCATGGAATTTATATGTTGCACATCCCACAAGACAACTCTTATAGTTCCGGTCTCGTCCCCAATAACAAAGCTCCCCACTTTTCCAGCCCTCTTCTCATTTTTAAATTCCCTAACGCCGAAATTAACAATAAGTTTCCCGTTGACATTGGCGTTCCTCATCCCGTTTCTAGCATCTTTAATTTTTATCTCGCCTACGTCCTCAAAGACCTTAACGCCTGCTTCATTTGCTATAATGTGCGCAGCCCCTTCCTTGCTTATTAATCCAGACAGCTGCTCCATCTTATTTTTTATTTTATCCTCAATCTCAAACAAAGTCAAGCCGCTCTCTCTTAGCTTAGAAATAATGGTGTCATAATTCAAGGGTATAATCATAAAAAAATAAAACTACAACCACTATAAAAATTTATTGATTATACGGCAGAACAAATTTCACTGCAACGTCTCCCAAGCCTTTATACATCTCAGCAACATCAAACAGCACATATCCCCTTTCTTCTTTTTCCTCTACTTTGATATTCCACTTAAAGTCCTTGTCATTCCTGCAGTCTTCAAACAAGTTATTTCTCGTCACTCCCTTATCCTCTTCATCCTTAACGCACCCATTTGCTTTCTTTAAAATTTCATTATAGCTGCTAAAGCTGTAATCCAAAAAATATTCATTGCTTGGCTCAAATCCATACCTAACTCCTTCATAATCAAATTCAATCACGCCATTAAGTTCTATAACAAGTCTATTATTCTCGTCAATTTTCCACTCGGCATCTATCCCATTAATCCCTCTAGCCTTCAAATATTCATCAAAAAGGGTTTTGAATCTGCTAAAAAAATTCTCTTCTAAATTATAAGAAAATAAGCAATCATCTTTCCATATAACATATCCATTTATTTTTCCACACTCCTGCCCATTTAATATTCCCCCATCGTTTCCAAGTTTTTTTAATGCATTAAAAGAAGAATACTCAATTGCTATATCCAAAAATAATTCAATTTCCCCCTCGTCTAAAGTAGCATTGATGGCAATCTCGGGAAGTTCTCCGGTGTCAACAATCCTGCTCTCCTCCAGAATTTTTTCTTTGTTCATGCTGACAAATATAATGAACACAAACACAGCAACAACAGTGAAAGTTGCCAAGAAAAAACTTCCTTTCCTATTCATCCTCCACCACCAATTCAACAGTAATAAGCCCACCGTTTATGGAAGGAATCATAATCCTCTCCCCTCTGCCAAGCTCAGATCTGAAAAGCTTCAGCCCGGTTTTTACCCCTCCCTCAGCTTCCTCTCCGGTATCAATCAAGTCCCATCCTTTGGTCGAAGTGATATACTCAGCCTCGCCGTCGGGATATCGGACCTCCAAGAGATAATTCCTGCCGTTAAAGCCGTAAAAGTTCAATATCTGTCTGCTGGCAGAGCGCAGATCCCTCAAAAGAAATTTATCCCTGTTTTCGCTTAAGGCAATCATGTCAGCAATTCTCTCCCCTCCAGCATCTGTCCTTAAGTAATTCAGCAAGAATAATCTTTCCTCGTCGGGAAATTTAACATCTCTATTAGAGTATTTATAGCTGAGAGGATCAAACCCGATGGCAACAACACCTATCATGAGAAATAGCAGAAAATATCCGACTATCAAATCAGTAATTTCATTGGATTTCATTTTTTATTTTTTACTATAGCCGACCTCCAGCCTAGCCTCCTTATCATCTACAACAACATATCTGCTAACAACCCTTTTCTGCTCTAAATTGTCAGTTTCAATCCTCACATCATTCCCCTCGCTCCTGGCCAATTTAACATTGAATGCATATTTGTCGCCCATGCATCTCCTTAATATCTCTGCCCCATTTTCTCCATTAATCTTGGAAGCATCCATAACGCCAAAGTCGCCTTCCTTAGAAAAGCACCTCACTACCCTGTTAGCAACTACGCTATCCTCGGCGTTGTCCAGCTTGACAAGAAATTTATCCTCGATAGAAATGAATTTGGCAGCAAAACCAATAGCTATCGCAAGTAAAAAAATATACCCTATTATAAAGCCAATGTTCTGCATAATTGTCATTAAGAGATCACCACTCTGCTTCCCTCTTTTTTTATATTAATCAGCTCTGTTTTCCCGTTTAATTGCTCTCCGAAATTATAATTCCCGTCTAAGAATATCTCGCCCCTTCCTTTCATCCCTTCTTCTGACCTGCTCAATCTAATTATACTATCATCGATATCAACATAGTATTCATCACCAAGGTCATAAGCAAGATTCAAATCACCCTCAACAAGAAAAATGCTGCTAATTGTCAGAGACAGATCCTCCGCCTTTAAGGGATTTAATTTAGAATCAGGAATCCCCCTGTAAGCCCAGCCAGAGAGTATTACTATAAGGATTACTAGCACTACGCCTTTGACAAATTCCCAGGAAACAAATTCCTCCTGTCCTCTTTTATTCATACTAAGGATAATTGTGATTTAATTTATAATTGTTTTTATCTATGCTACAGGAATCAAGCTAACAGGTTCACATTGAACAGCACAGTCCGTTTTAATTAAAGACCCGCTGCTATAGCAATCATACTCAACAGGTTCACCCACATCCCTCGTTATAATCGGAAATTTTACAGTACAAAATCTAGAGCTAAGTGGATCAATTGCATCCCGGGCCTCATCGCACAATCTTCTGCATTCTTTTCTAGCATCTTCAACGCCGACATTAAAATAGCCCCCTGAACATTTTCCATCTCTAGTAAAAGCATTGAATATGCAATGTCTCGCTCCCTCGCATTTGCTTCCAATAGAGCCCCCTTCAAATTCTCTCTCGCAAGAATCATCGTTCACAATTATCTCTTTCCCGTCAATCTCAAATTTATCAACGCATTTTCCCCTCCCCTCTTTTACTAAACATACTCCATTTTCGCAGTAGCCTCCAGAGCATTCGTCAGTAGAAGCCCCGCATTTAGTATTATCGCTGCACACTTTTAAAAAATTAAACTCGGTTAGCTTTTCACAGGGAAGATAAAATTCTTTTTCTCCTTTATCATATCTGCATATCTGCAAAGGGTCGCTTTTTCTAGAACAGCAAAGAGTTTCCCCGGACTTATCATACTCGCCGCAGATCTTAACAATACTAGGGCTAAATTCATTGCTCGAAATCAAATCAAATCCAGCAGGACAGCCTTTGTTCAAAAGGACCTTGCCCCCAATTAATAAAACAATGAAGATAAAGAAGAAGGTCAGTACAAGACCAGTAACCTCATTGCTGCTTAAACTTATCTCGCCTCTTTTATTCATGCAATTATCTTGCTTTAAAAAATATATAAATCTTTACTTCTCAATCAGCTCATTAATATTCTTCCCGGTTTCCTCGGCCCCGGCAGTAGTCGTTTTAATAATCCCCATTAAGCTCCTGAAAACCTCATTAATCTGTTTTCTGAAAACCCACACAAGTGTAATCAAAACAATGACTGCAATTATCGCATATACTATCTCATTCCAAGTCAAGCCTTTTTTATTCATAGAAAAAGAAAAAATAAATCAACAACTTACACCCAAGCAAGTAATAGATATGGGGGCTTGATTACAACCTGTTGACTCAGGATTGCTTCCAGCAGTTTTTACAATATCAAACTTCTGTGTGCAAAAAGTAGATCCTCTTTTAGCATCATCAGTATCCAATAATTTTGCTCTTTCACAATAAGCCTGGCAATTCGCCTTGGCCAAATCAACATCGTATCCTGCAGTGCTGCCGCTGAAAACATTCCTTATCTTCCCAAAGATAGTTGATAATCCTCCAGTAAAGAAAGTAACTATAAGCAGTAATACTATAATCGCAATAATAGCAAGAACAATCGTATTCATAGAAAGCTCGGTTGCTCCTCTTTTATTCATCATATCACCTTCAATATTAAACTTATATATAAATTATTTGGTTTTTATTTAAACCTTTCTATTCTAGTCTCAGCTCCCCTAAAAGTATTCTAAAGACGTAGTTTTAGAGGCAGGCAAGCACTCTCCTTTTACAAGCATTATAATCCTAATAGCGCTTCCATCAGATAAAGTAATCATTGCAGACCGGTACAACAAGTCAGGAGCCAGACCATAACCATATACAGTGGATAAACCTTCAATTGAGGCAATGACATTCCAGCACCCATTTATAGAAAATCGTCCCCTATATTCCTCGCCAAAATATTCTTCAACATGTTTTCCCATGCTATTTATCAAGAAAAGATGTTTCCTTTCATTTTCTTTTTCTAACTGACCATCCTTATATAGCCCGCCCAAATCGAGCAGATATTTAATCATCTCGTGGATTTGATAATCCTCGCCAAGGTAACTGAAATCATCATTCAGATAGGCAATAATGTCTCGAGCCTCCTCTGGATTAATACCCTTAACATCTTCAAATTCTATATTTGCTATACTTAGTCTTTCCCCCCGCTCAGTACCACAAAGTTTTTTTTGGGTCACATCAGAAAGTTCACCAGAAAATTCAGCAGCAGTAGCCCTATCTAGAAAATTAATTTTCCTGTCTTTAACATAAACAACATCTCCTAATTCATATCTATCATTAACGTTTTCAAATTCCTCGTCAATAAAGAACCCATCAGCCCCCCCATCAAGGTTTAAAAAAGCTAGCCTGGAAGAAACAGAAAGCGGATACACCCTGGCTTTTCCTTTTTTCTCGGCAAAAATATCCCCGTCCCGGACTCTAACTCCAAAACCTTTTTCTTTTATCGCATTAAAATTAATTTCTTTAATGCAGTCATCATCGATAACAGCGAAATTATTTCTGAAAAATAAATTAAATTCATCTATTATCTTTTTTTCTTCTTCAGTTAATGTGCTCTCTTCTCCAATGGTTTTGCTATAGGCTTTTTTTATCGCCTCAGTATCTGCTATTTTCACAAATCCTTCCTTGACTTCAGCAAAAGAGTCGCTATAAACAAAAAAGATTACAATCATAGCTATAAAAATTAAGACCAAGGTGCTAATAGTCCCCCAATGTTCATCTCCTCTCTTGTTCATCTTTCCAAAAACTCCAGAATAATGTCCACCAGGTCCATAATCTTGTCTCTTAAAAAATAAATAAAAAACAAGATTACAACCAGAGCAATCAAAGCCAGTATCCACATGGCAGTCTCGCTCAAAGCAAATAATCCTCTTTTATTTTCTTTCATCCTATCTCACCGCTGCAAACATTCTCATTTTCATCGAATTCAGAGATCATAATGCCGTCGGGATTTTCTGCAAAATAATCCATAAGCCAAGTACCAGTACCTAGAGCTGTACCTCCTAAAAGAGCAGCACTGCCGCATAAAAGAGCGCCGGGTCCAGTTATTAAGCACACACCAATGACAGCAACGCTTCCTTCAATAGTTCTAGCAATTACACTAGGCTCAGTATTTTCTACAAAGGTGACAGCATACAATTTTCTTTCTCTAAATAAGGGGTCAGATATACTTGAAATCGGAAAGTTAAAAATAATTCTGTTATTATTAAATCCCTTGAAATAATTCCAATAGGTAGTATCCGTGCTGCCAATGTATTCCCTCTGCAGATAATCCTCTAAATCTCTTGCTATTATCTCGGGAACGTCTCCTAAAGGCTCAATCACGTAGCAGTTAAAGCATTGATTATCACTCCACTTAATCAAGTTCTTTCCAGCGGGATCCCTTTTTCCCTCGCCCCACATCCAAAAGCACTGTCTCATATTCTCCGCAATCTTTTCCAAGAATTCATCCTCGTCGAGGTTTTCAAATTCCTTGTAATAAGTATTGCAAAAAACACCCCCGACTCCAAGCTTTTGAAATATTCCCAAAGTCTGGTCAGAAAAATAAACGCTGATCTGGCAGATCTTCCTCGTAAAGACATCCTCTCTTTCAACGAAGACAACATAAAGAACACCAGCCATCACAGTTAAAATTGCCAGGGATAAAACCAGTACAAGAACAGCATTCCTCCCAGTTTCCTGTCCGCTCTTATTGAACACCTATAATCACCTTCCTCACGAGTAAAATAAACAGGATCGCTAAGAGTAAAATCAATATTAACGCAATCACATTTCTAAATCCCATTTTTATTCAAAGTGTGCCTCCAGTGGTCTTCAAAACATTCCTCGCCATAAGTGTCAATATCATCGTAGTTATTAAAGTAACTAAAATATAAAATATTATGCTCTTAAATAAGTTCTTCCCCAAGCTGCTCTCCTTATTCAACTCATCAACTCCATTTTCAATACCGTTGGCAAGCACAGTTAGAATATAAGTAATCTGCACTAAATACAAGCCAACAACGAGCTGAAAATAAAACGGCGGGATTACCTCTTCAATAGGAAATATTCCTTTAATGGTTTCAACACCTACCCCCAATCCAGTGCCGACATCAACTCCGCCAGCGCCTGCAGTTTTTCCGAATACAGTTCCAAGGCTGGCAATAATATTCGTTATCAGCCCTCCAATGCCGACGACAATCCCCGCAATTAAAGGCGTTATAAAATTAATCTGGCTTCTCATGTCGCTTAAGACGTCAGAAAGCAGATCCTTCAGCCTCTCATTAACTTTGTGTATCGCACTCATGTAGTTGCTTATGCTCATCAAAGCATGTGCAACAATCTTAGGTCCTCTTTTAGCGCTCTCAATTAGCACTTCCATGCTGCTGCTTATTACTTTAGAAGGAAAGCTCAATATCGCTCCTCTCTTAACATTAAAAATCGCTTCTCTTAGCCCCATTCCCAATCCTCTCAAATTATTATTAACCATACTGAAGAATTTCCCGCTCATAGTACCTTCCATGTTCTCAGCCACTTTTGAAAAAGCCGACTCAGCAGGCAGTCCATCTTCAATCCTATTCCCCAGCTGAAATAAGCTTCCAGAAAACTCTCTCTCTAATTCCCTCGTCTCTTTCCTAATTTTCACAAGACTTCTGCTTTTCAGTTTATAATAAACACTCAAGCTGATAGCAACGCTAAATGGTATTGCCAGGCTCAGGACCAATGCGCTAAATCCAAAAGGTCCGATATATCCCTTCTCGCCGTTTTTATATCCGAAAATCCAGTCGCTATTCAATAAGATATTGTCAGGAGAAAGCCAGTGAATCCAAAGCGGGGAAAACCCAATAGCCAGCACAAATAAAAATAAAGGAATGGCAAGCACAGCAGGGCTAATAAGCATAGTTCCAATTCTCAAATATTTATAATTCTCAAAAAGATCTTCTTGCAGGGAAAAGCTCTCTCCCTCTCCAGCAGGTCTTTTAACCAATAATCTATTCCCAATGAAATAAACAAGCACAGGCAAAATTAAGTTGTAAAAAAAAGCAATCCAATACCATTTAATTCCAAGAAAGGCCCCCATCAAAGGTAGCATTATCAAACCCAAAACAGGGAGGATTATCCCGAGCATGTACAAAGTTGTTATCGGAGATTTCAATTCTTGGGCGTAATGCAGCATCTTCTCGTAAGTGCCGTCGAGCATCGTCGTCAAAGCCCTTTCAAGAATCTCTAGCCTTCTAGCTTCTTTCGGCTCAAACAAGCTGCTCTCGATTAAATGGAAAGAATTCACAAAATCTATATTATAATTTTTCCAATTTTCAAGATAAGCATCCAAGGATTCCTGCACAGTATTATACATTCCAGTCTCAATGTTCCAAAAAACTTTTTTCAAATCGCTTGAGAGGGGGTCTTGAATGTGCTGGGCTGCGAATTTCACAGCATGCTCTAAATTAGAAGTGTGCCTCATATACATAACAACGTATAATATGCACAGCACCATTTGGTTTTCAGCCTGTATTCTCCACCTCAGTGCTTTCTGATTTGGATGATCGCTAAGAAATTTCAAAGTTAAAATTCCCAGGGCAATAAAAAACACGGGAAAAAATAGCAGAATGCTTTCCATCGCAAGCCCGATTACAAAAATAGCTATCCCAATTAGAATTAATCCAAAAGCAGAGAAGAAAGCAAGGCTCATCACCCCTTCGGGAGTTGTTTTTAAGCCGGTAGTCTGTATGCTCTCCCATAGTCTCTCGTTGTATTTCTCACTCGGCTTTATAGTTAAAATATTTTTGCAGAAATTGCAACTCTTTTCATAAAGGCTCAGCTCTTTCCCAATCTGCTCTTCCTTAAATTTCTTGTACTCTCCTGAAAATCCCTCGCCGAATTTATTCTCTAGTTTTCTCTTATATTTCTCTAGGATATCCTCGACATCGTTTCTCATAAACCCTCTTTTTAAAAAACAAAAGAATGCAGATATATAAAATATGCGAATTAAATTAAATTCTCTTGGCAGCCCTCTTCAGCCACTCTTCCCATTCAAAATAGATCCTCTTCGGATCCAAATATCCAATTTCTTTTTTAACTCCCTCGCTAACCCTGTGATAATGATCATTCGCAGCAATTACAAACTTAGCTTCCAAAATATTTTTATTCAATTTAGAGTAATTAACAAGCGCTTCTTTCATCTTCGCCCTTAATATTATATTGTCCCAGACAGCATCCCAATGCCCGGCCCATTCAGGAATGTTGCTCGCTATATTCTTTATCACTTCGCTGTTTCCATTTATCAGCTCATCAGTAGCCTGCAAAGAATCTGTTTTGGCATCATATTTCATCAAGTCAACAAAGCCATTTTCTTTCAAAGGATCATCTTCCCATTTTTTTCTCACTTCAGTTATCTGCACAATTCTCCTCCATTTGCTCAATCCATCAGCGCTTTTAACAGGATTGCATATAACAATCACATCAGTTGCTTTGAAGCTGGTTTTAGGAACTTGCAGATCATTTACAACCCTATCATAAACACCATAAGGAGAATCGCCATGAATAGTTCCTGCAACTACGTTTGCTAAAGCTCCAATTCTCATCGCTTCATAAAGTGCTTTACTCTCCAGAGATCTAATCTCTCCGACGATAAGTGCACTATCCCCCATTCTTAATGCAGCCCTAATTCCTTCTTCAGCACTTACTTCAGTAGCCCCTCCAGCTAATGCGCTTCTAACTTTTAATGGTTGAATATTGTATCCAAGCCCCCTCATAGCATCTACACCAAGTTCCATTGTGTCTTCGACCGTAATTATTCTGTACTTTCTCATCACCTCAATAAGCAAAGATCCAAGTACACTCGTTTTTCCAGAGCTCCTCGTTCCAGCTATAAGTATTGTTCTTGCACCTTCCACAAGAAAACTAATCAGTCCAGCTCCAAGAGGGCTTATCATCCTATTTTCAATGAACAAAGGCAGAGTCCATGGTTCATCCCTATGTCTTCTAAAAGCATAAGCCAGTCCTTTAGGATTTAATGGCCTGCCGACGATAGCAACTCTCGCCCTAGCACCAGGAACACTTAATTCAGTATCCAAAATTGGATTGGCCTCATCCAAAGGCCTACCGCTTAATATCCTGAATTTAGTCGCCCAGTTCTCAGCATCCTCCGCACTAGGGATAATATTTGTAACGCACTCATCATATTTTTGGTGCACAATGAATATAGGGGTGATTCCAATAGGCCCGTTAATAGTTATATCTTGTATTTTCTCATCTTGAAGTAAAACTTCCAGCAGCCCGAACCCGACAGTGTACCTTACCAATATCGAGGTTAATTCATTTAATTCTTTCAAGCTCAGCTTAACATTCTGCCTGTCAGCAAGCTCCTGCAGCAGATCCCTGCCAATATTGAAGAAAGTCATCCTCATCCTCTCGGGGTCAATAAATTCCTCTGCCCTTGGCTTGTGCTCTATCAAGACATTCCTTGCCATGTCAAGCAGCTCTTGTTTGTCCTCAGTTAATTTAAATTCAGGCGATATTATGTGATACAGATATTTGATGTCCTCGGGTACAGAAAGAATAGTAACATCTGCATTTCCGATTTTATAGCTGTCTATTTCTTCCCCATCAACAGGAATCCTCGACATCAATCTAGTAAACATAAAATTAGGAGTTATCTCAGCCCGGAACAGCTGCCTGTAAATTTCCCGGCCGCCAACTTGGTATCCGTCTAATCTTTTCCTGACGATCCAGATTATTTTTGTCTTATCAAGGAATCCAAAAAATTCAGTTAATATCTCGATTAAAATCTCGCAAGATTTGATATCGGGCTCATCAACCAGTTTTCCTAAAATAATTTTTTCTTCTCTGATTATCCTCCTTAATTCAACATAAACCCCTACAGGATCCCTGATCAGATTTCTAACCAGGCCCCTGACAACCCCGATTTTGCTGGCTAAATATTTATATCCCTCGTCGGCAGGCATGGCTAAAAATTTTCCTTGCTTTATAACATGGTTATACAGTCCGGCAATCTCTGCAAGTAATTGCACTTGGCTGTAGCTGTAATTATAATTTCTTTGCTGCACCAAAACAACCCTGCTAACCCCTGCATTTTCAACTAATTTGTTTATAACATCCTGCATGCACTCCTCGCTGTCCTCAATGCTTGGTATTATCGTCTTTTTAGTATAATCAATCCTCAAAACCCTCTCGCTTCCCTCATTAACAATCTCATATTCCCTCTCTTTCTTGTTTTCAAAAAGCGCCATCTAAAGGAAAAAGCTGAAGTTAAATAAAAGGGTTTTGGTGAAGAAAATCAAATCAATGCAAATAATTTATTAGCTATCTCAACAATTTTTTCTTTATGATTGATAATATAGTTTTTTGAGATGATAAAACCTTCATAAGAAACTCGATTCCTGTTGTCTCTCATTTCTTGTAAAAATCTCCTGTTCTGCTCGCCAAGACTATATTTGCTTGCAACATAATCAATTAGTTCTTGATGAGCGCCATCGCCTTTAGCTTTAACACCTTCCTTTAAAGTAATGGCCTCCATCAAATTGTGAATTATGTCATAAAAATCAATTAAAGTATTTGTTGGATATTCTTCCATATTAGTCTTCTTCAATCTTTCTAAAGTAACTTCAGCCAACTTCTTCAAGGCCTTTGCCTGTTCTCTGTCCTGCATAACTCTTGAAATTATTTGTATCCCTCCAAGAAACCACTAAGAACAAAACCATTAATAATGTTGTTCTTTAATTCAACAGGATAAGTTAAAAAATTTTCATTGAAATGTAACTGGATTGTCCTTCTTAATTTTTTTTCGAATTTTTCAGTTTTAATATCCTCTTTTTTGCATTCCAAATAAATATCAATATCACTTTGTTCATTATCGTCTCCGTGCTCATAGCTACCAAAAACAATAATAGACTTAGGGGACAATTTTTCCTCAAGGTACTCAATCAAGCCAGATTCAAGAAGGGAATAAATATTGAATATTCTCTTGTTTTTTCTAAATCTTTTTTCAGGAGTATTAGCTTTATACAAAGGAAACTTTCTTCGTCCTTTTTTCTCCACGCTCCTTAAGATTAATCCATCTTTTACCAATCCATCAAGAAGGCTTTTAACAGAAGTATGTGCAAGTTTAATCCTCCTGCTTATGTCAATCAGGTAGTGTTGTTTAGTGGGTTCATTAAAAAAAATCTCCAGTATTTTCCGTGTATTACTTTTTTGTAACATATATTACATAATTATAACATATATTACATTTTTGTAATATATAAACTTTTCTAAAAGGAAAGGTAAATGGAAAAGTTCGTTGTCCATGTTTCTTAAAATTAAAAAAGGAATATTTTAAATAAAACTTAATATTAACAAATAGAAATGCAGGAAATCTCAGCCCAGCCGGAGATTATTGGGAGATTAAGGATTAATGAAGCTAGATTGGCGAACATAAGAGAGAGGCTGACTGTAACAGACAACAACATGGTTGAAGAATTCAGGAGAATGTCGGAGCAGATAAAAGAGCTCAATGCAGAATTGAAGCAGATAAAAAACGAATCATTCAGATTAAGAGAGGCACTAAAGGATGTGATCAAAGAGATGAGCTCATTTGCCAGCTCTCAGGAATTAAAAGTCTTAGAAAGATATATTAACACATGGAACCCATTAAACTTCATGACGGAAAAAGAGGTTCTGTCATTAATAAAGAAAAATGCCGAATCTGCAAGCAAGGATAAATGAACTAAAAAAAGCAGGAAAGCCAAATAGCGAGATAATTGAAAATCTGAAAAAAGAAGGTCACCTTGCCCAGGATATATATGATGCAATGTCCACTAATGAAAGTCTTTATGAATTAACCCCCCCGACGCCATCAGAAGAAATGGGATCGGAAAGCATGGATGAAGATGAAGATTCTTATCAGCCAATGTCAGGACTCCCGGAAACAGGAAATTTCATCCCGTCGCAAAAATTCCCAGCGCCGTCTAAAATCCCCCAGAGGCAGAGCATAGAGGAAATAGAGGAAATAGCTGAATCTATTATAAGTGAAAAAATCGACGAGCTCAGTGTTAACATCAACGATATAAGTTTGTGGAGGGAGAAAACATCTTCAGAAATAGAAGCAATAAAGCAGGAAATTCTAAGAATAAGAAATCATATGGAAAATCTGCAAGCAACAATGCTCGGAAAAGTAGAGGATTACAGGAAGTCAATCACAGACGTCAGCATAGAAGTAAAAACCCTCTCAAAAGTCCTGGAAAAAATCCTACAGCCGTTGACAGAGAATGTAAAAGAATTATCAAGGATTACAGAGAGATTAAAAAAATAAAATTAATCTCGTAGGCTTTCAAAGCTCAACAGCCTGACAGCAAAAGAAAATATTATCAGCACAACTATCGTCGTTAAAACTTTAACGTTGAAAATAGCTTTATGTATAGAAGGCCCAGCTCCTTCTCCTTCTGGTGTCCCCCCCACAAAAAAAGGGCCATAAACAACAGTCAGTCCCCCGACAACGATTATTATAGAAAGGATAATTATCGTCCAATAGACAGTGGTGTTTTTAAAGATACTCTCGATAACATCCCCCTTAAGCCCTCCAAACATAAAAATAAGTAAGACAGAAAATGCAACCATCACCATAATAATAAACCAGGGTGCAATTACAGAAATAAATTCCATCGCGCCAGGCATAGCAGCAAATAAAGCAGCCATAGCAAATGCAATTATCGCATTAATATTAATGCTATCGCCAAAGAATTTTGTCTTGCTCAGCGCAGCATAAATAATAGCGTAAATTAAGATAAAAAGGAAGATGGGTATTAAAAACTCCCCCAATCCGCTGTCAAGAAGGCTTACCATCTCTACTTACCCTCTTTATTTCTTTCCACCAGTTAACCCCTTCACTAGATTCTCAAAGCGATCGCCTAAACTCTTCTTGTCTCCTCCAGGTTCTCTGACAATCAGCCAGATAACTAAAACAAAAACGCCAACTACTATTAATGTTCCAACATCCTGCTCAGTCATTTCTCCAACAAGGGGGACATCCCAGTCAGCAGCAGCTCCAAGAGCCCATATTACAGAGATAATGCCTACAACAGCGCCCCAAAATAGCCATCCACCACCCCATTCAGATTTCCCTGAAAAGATTCCAACAACCAAGATGAGCATTAGCAGCACGAGTACTATCATTGAAACCCTCGGCAAAAACCCAACTAGCACCTCGACGATGGCTGTAGATGAAACCAAAAACGCAGCTAATATCAAGCTGACAATGGCATCAACGTTTTTATTCTCTCCAAATAATCTTATCTTTCTGAGAATCGCAAAGGTAACAGCAAACACCAGCAAGAAGGGAAGAACGACATCAAAGCCCCCGACATCTGCAAAGCTACCAACAACGTCATTGAAATCAATGTTCTCAAACAAAGCCATTTTATCACCCTTTTTTTATTTTTATTTAGTAAACATTCCTTTCTTATAAATCTATTCTTTTCCAGCGCTCGGTCTTCCTTCATCTCCCTTAGTTATATATATTATCGCCCAGATCACAACACCAAGCAAGATAAGTGTAGCAACCAGAGTGCCGCTCCAAAATTCAAGTACGTAATTAAAAGCAAACCCGAGCCAGCTCTGCTTTTCATTCGCAGGAATATTTCCCAAAAACACAGATATAACTCCAACAAACATTATTATCATGAGAAACACCATCCATCTCCCGCTTAATTTCTCATATAAAGTATTGTCGGGCTTCATAAATATTCCTATCATCAGCAAGAAGGATAAAGCAACAATGATCAACAAGCTAACTTGGGGCAAAGCAGTATTAATAACACCCACTATTTTCGTAGCCGCAACAACAAGCATTGCAAGGACGAAGGCAACAATGGCATTCAGGTTCTTTCTCGGATAAGTCTCCTTTCCAATCTTCTCCTCTCCAAGAATCCTTGTCTTCTCTAAGATCCCGAAAACAACTGCAAAAACAAGAAGAAACGGAAGGATTACATCAAATATTCCAAACTCTCCCAAAAAATCTAGGGCGTTCCTCAAAACAGACATGTAAGAAGACAAAGCTAAATTCTTATTTAAAGATTGTGGTTTTCAGTTTTCAACTTTTTACTCTTCTGCTTTGATCTCTTCTCTCTCTTCCCCGCTGGCCTCTTCCTCGCTGAAGCTTGGTATCGCAGCCTTGTTTATGATGAAAATATCGCCGATCGCTTTTACAAGTTGGTGTGGCACAATAACGCCCTTGGCGCTTCCAAGAACCCTTGACAATGCCCCGCTTCTAGTAGCCTTAACTCTCCATCCAAAAGCCTTCCCAATAGTAACAACACATTCTTCAACGTCGCCAAAATACTCACCTTGATCAGTGAACACCTTCATATCATAGGTTTCAGTTATCTTTTTAGTCCTTAGCATAGTACAACGCGAAATATTTAAAGTATAAATATTTTTCTATAATCCATGCATACTATTCAAAACCTCATAATTATAGGAACATCCCATATAGCAGTAGAAAGCATTGATGAAGTGACAACAGCAATAGCAGAATTAAAGCCGGAGATTATCGCATTGGAATTGGATTTAAAAAGGTTCAAGAGGCTTACTTCAAAAACAAAATATAAGCTAAAGCTATCAGACATAGGGCAAAAAGGCTTTTTAATAAATTTAATCGGCTCTTACATAGAGCGTTATCTAGGAAAAAAAGTTGGCGTCCTTCCCGGGTCTGAAATGAAAAGGGCAATTCATTTAGCCAGAAAAAACAATATCAAGATAGCATTAATAGACCAGGACGTAAATATTACATTAAAAAAGCTGAAAGAGAATTTCACATTGAAAGAAAAACTAAGGCTGGTAAAAAGCATTTTCACAGCGCCCTTCACAGCAAAAAAATTCAGCATCGATCTAAGAAAAGTCCCGGAACAAAAACTTATAAACAAGCTCACATTACAGGTAAAGAAAGATTATCCATCAGTTTACAAAGTCTTGATAGAAGAGAGGAATGAAATAATGGCAGCAAGGTTAATTAAGCTGATGCAAGAAAATAAAAAAGTCCTCGCTATCGTGGGAGCAGGCCATGTTTCGGGGATGGAGAAAATACTAAGATGGAATTTAGCAAAAAAGAGATAAAATATATTCTGGTAGCAGCCATAATCGCAGCCTTTGTATTCAGCTTTAACGAGTGGGGGATAGAAAAGTTCAACATCGCAACAGGAATAAAAAACCTATTCATCGCCTTCATCTTCTGCTCAGTAATTTATTTTCTACATTCATTCGCGCAAAAACTCGTCGCAGATTATTATGAATACAGAATAGAATTCACATTAATAGACATAAAAAGAAGAGTAAGGAAAATCGGAAAAATAGGAAGGGCAGTCACAATACCGATAGGTCCGATAATAACTCTGCTTCTAGTCTTTATATCGGCCGGTAAATTTATTTTTCTTCTCTTAAATTCATACGAGCATATCTCGCAAAAGGAATTCAGGATCGGGAGGCAGTGGGTAAACCTAAAGGAGTTTGAAGAAGCCCAGATAGCATTAGCCGGCCCTCTTTCGCAAATTGTTTTGCTAATAATTTTCAAATTGCTCTTGCCATTCTCGGTGGTTTTCAACAAGGCAATGTTCATCACATCAGTAATAGCAATCTATCACATGCTCCCTCTTCCCAAAGTAGACGGCTCAAAAATTTTCTTTGGAAGCAGGTCTCTTTACATTGCTAGTTTAGTTTTCATTGTGACATTCATAATTCTAATATTCCATCTGTCTGTGATTCAAACAATAATCCTGGCTCTGCTATTTTCTACAATACTGGGTATAATGTATCTTTACAAGAAAACTAAGTAATCAAAAAAGTAGGCTGAAAATCCCCTTTTGCAACAGCCATAAAACAAAGATCAGCGAGAATGCAGAATGTACATCGTAAATCACAAGGAACATGTAAATCCCGGACAGCAAATCGATGAGGCTTGCAAAATCTCCCAAAAATAAAAGTGACTTAATGATAATGTACCCGGCAAAGAAACTAGCAATGCCCAACCCAATATCCCATTGTGCCAAAACAAAGAAAAAGGCAGCAGCCAGATCCAAAATCCCAAGTAATTTCAGCATAGTCCTTCCCTAGAAAACATATTTAAAACCTTATCCATTATAGAGCAAATATGTATTCGATAAAAGATTTCACTCCAAGAAGTTATCAAAAAGAAATATTTGAGACCACAAAAAGCAAGTCCACATTAGTCTGTCTGCCGACGGGAACTGGAAAAACAATTAATATTATCCTGTTAGCCGTCCACAGATTAAACACAATCAAGGATTCAAAAATCGCAGTTGTATCCCCGACAAAGCCCTTAAACGCGCAGCACTTAAAAACATTCGCGCAGCAGACCACAATACCATCAGAAGAAATAGCTTTGGTAACGGGATTGATAAAACCAGAAGCCAGAAAAGATCTCTACACAAAAAAGGTTATTATTGCAACGCCTCAAACGCTGAAGGAGGATATCGTAAACAGCAGGTTCTCATTCAAAGATTTCTCATTGTTAGCAATAGATGAAGCGCATCGGGCAATAGGAAATTACGCATATAATTTTCTTGCAGAAAGATACATGCAAGACTCCATCTCCCCTCTGATTCTGGCATTGACAGCATCGCCAGGTGGAACAAAAACAAAAATAGAAGAGATAAAATCCAATTTGCATATATGGGCAATAGAGATCAGGACAGAAGAAGACATTAAAGAGCATATCCAAGAAAAGAAAACAATTTGGCTCGAAGTCGAACTCTCGCCAGAATTAAAGCAGATCCAGTCTTTAATAAAATCCGCATTTAAAAGCAGAGTGAATGATTTGAAAAAGATAGGATTCACAAAACCATCTTCGTTAATATCAAAAAGGGATTTGCTAATCCTGCAACAGCAGTTAAGAAAAGGTTTAAGCAAAAAAAATCCTTCAACATTCTATGGAATATCTTTGACAGCATCTTTGATAAAAATCGACTACGCATTAGAGCTGCTGGAAACACAAGGCTTAATCCCGCTTCAGGAGTTTTGGAACAAGCTTCAGCAAGAGGAAACAAAAGCAGCAAAAGCAATTCTAAAAATGGAAGAAATGCAAAGTGCAATTTCTATGACGAATTCACTAATGGGAAAAGATATCAAGCATCCAAAACTCTACATGCTCCGCGGCATAATAAGAAATGAGCTGGAAAAGAACCCGAAGGCAAAGTTTATAGTGTTCGCAAATTATAGGAACACAATTAATGAAATAATTGATTTTCTAAAGAAAGAGAACAGCATAAAACCAACGAAGTTAATCGGGCAAAAATCAGGACTGACGCAAAAAGAACAAGTTTCAACAATAAAAGATTTCGAAGACGGCACGTATAATGTAATGATTGGAACATCAATTCTGGAAGAAGGCCTGGACATAAGCACCGGAGCAAAGCTGGCAATTTTCTATGATATCGTCCCAAGTGAGATAAGGGCAATCCAAAGAAAGGGGAGGGTAGGAAGAACTCAAGCAGGAAAAATAATTTTTTTAGTGACAAATAACACTCGCGAGCAGGGGTATAAATGGTCTGCCTACCATAAAGAAAAAACCATGAAAAAAACCTTGCAATTAATGCAAAAAGAAACCCAATCTACATTGATTTCTTAGCTCCATCATTTTTCAAGGAGGGAACAGAAACTTCTTAAACCTCGTCTCATAAACAATTTTATGAAAATTCTCTTGGATAATCGCGAAAGAAGCTCGGGGATAAAGAAGGAATTAATCAAGCAGGGGTTGGAAGTCTTTGAGCAGCAGCTGACATCGGCAGATTTCATAATAAAAACAAAAACTCTCGACGGCAGGATACTAACACTAGGAATAGAAAAGAAGACAATAAATGATTTCCTAAACTCAATCATAGACAAGAGGATTATCTCGCAGCTAATTGAAATGAAGCGCCATTTCGATCTTCCTATCTTAATAATAGAAGGCACAGAAAATATTTATGCAGTGCGCAACTTCCATCCAAACTCAATCAGGGGCATGCTCGCATCTATTGTAATCGATTTTCAAACGCCAATACTCTACACAAGGAATATAAGAGATACTGCTAACCTGCTGGCAGTCATAGCAAGAAGATTGGAAAAGCCAAGATCGCTTCCAAGTTTGTTAAAAAAGCGAAAACCATTGACATTAAAACAACAGCAGGAATTTTTAATAGAATCCTTGCCAGGCATAGGCCCTCAAATCTCAAGGAGTTTGCTGACAAGATTCGGAACGATTAAAAACCTAGTGAATGCAAAGGAAGAAGAATTGATGCAAATAGAAAAAATAGGAAAGATAAAGGCAAGCCAGATTAAAAAAGTTTTAGAGGAAAATTACAAAGAAGATTGAAGATAGAAAGAAACAAACTTGAGAAAATTTTAAATATAAGTTCTTTAAAAAAGAGAGTATGGCGAAGCAAAATCCGACAGAAAATTCTCTGGACTTGGAATATAATGCCTTGCGCGGGCAGCTTAGGATCATAAAAGAAAAGTCTGAAGGACTGCGTCGAGATTTAGATAGCACTCTAAGAAAGATCAATGCACTCTCGAAGAGGGAGCAAATTTCAGACAACTACAAAAGAGCAGCAGAAAAAGAAACCAATCGGCTTATTGCTAAAATAGAAAAAATCCTGGATATTCTGGATCAAAGCCGCAATAGTCAATAGATATAGTGCTAAAAATGCATATGTATTCTCTTCATGCATTTCTTGCATAACTTCTTTTCTTTCTCCTCTAACTCTCTTCCGCAATTTTCACATTTCATGAATATTCCCCAAGAGTTTCATATCTTGCTCCCTTCTCAGTCAGCTCGCTTTTAATTAATTTAAAGCAATCTACTCTAAAGCCTTCATCAATCTGCAAATTAGAAATCTCCATAAGCTTATTTTTATCCTTCACAGCTTTAATCCTCCCGAGAGTAATATGCGGCTCAAATCTTTTCTCCCTCTCAAACAAGGCTATCAAAGCATCATCAATGTTCTCCTTTAACTTAATAATCTTTCTTTTAGGCATGATGCCTATCCAGACAACGCGAATAAAATTCTCTATTTTCGGAAAAAACTCAATCTTGTCAAGTTTTAATTTAAAAGGCTTAAACCTGACATTAGACAAATCCTTTTTCACCCTCTCTAATTTAGATTCAGAAACGTCCCCTAAAAATTTTAATGTAAGATGATAGTCATTTGGCACGATTATTTTAGCAATGCTTTCATGAAAATTTATCTTTCTTAAATCCTCTTTGATTTTCTCCGGCAGTTCAATTGCTATAAAGCACCTCATCCTTGTCAGTAATACAAAGGCTTTTAAATCCTTTACTTTCAATTCTGCCAATGACAGACCCAAGGATAAAGGAAGTCGCAAGAATTCTAGTAGAATACTCAAATGAGATAAAGAAAAATGACAAGGTAGTAATAGAAGCATCCCCGGAAGCAGCGCCTCTAGTAAAAGAGATCTACAAGATTTGCATCCAAAAAGGGGCATATCCGCGAGTTAACATGGGAGTCCCGGGATTAACAAAAATTTATTATGATCATGCATCAAAAGAGCAACTGGACCATTTTCCAGAATTGACAATGCACGAAATAGAACATAGTGATGCATTTTTCTCAATAGGAGCCCCGTCAAATACAAGAGAATTGACAAATGTAGATCCAAAAAAAATAGCTTTAAGATCAAAGATTACAAAGCCAATTTCAGATGGAATATTAGAGAAACGCTGGGTTGTCTTCTACTACCCAAATAACGCTCAGGCTCAAGAGGCAGACATGTCTCTGGAAGAATTCGAAGACTTTGTTTTCTCAGCCACGATACAGGATTGGAAAAAAATCTCAAGAGAGCAGGATAAGCTGAAAGAAATCCTCGACAAGGGAAAGGAAGTTAGAGTCATAGGAAAAAATACAGATATAATGTTTTCAATAAAGGGAAGAAAGGCGGAAAAAGGGGACGGAAAAAATAACATGCCATGCGGAGAAGTTTTCATAGCGCCACTGGAAAAAACAACACAAGGCCATATAGAATTTTCATTCCCGGCAATAAGGGTAGGAAGAGAAGTTGATGGGATAAAACTAAAATTTAAAGACGGAAAAGTAATAGAAGCATCAGCAGTAAAAGGAGAAAAATATCTTAAAGAATGTTTGGAAATGGACAACGGAGCAAAATACCTTGGAGAATTCGGGATCGGATTTAACAGGAACATTCAGAGATTTGTCAAGAACATTTTATTCGACGAGAAAATTTCAGGGACAATCCATCTGGCGCTGGGCAGGGCATACAAAGAAGGCGGAGGAACAAACGAATCAGCATTGCATTGGGACATGATAAAGGATTTAAGGCAGGAAGGAAAAGTCATTGTCGACGGTAAAACTATCCAAGAGAATGGAAAATTTTTAATCTAAAACAATTAATTCTTTTGAAAGGTTTGTTAATACTTCAACTTTGTTTCCTTTTAACAGCACTGTGTCTTCAATTCTAACTCCTTTATTTTTACTATACCATCCGGGCTCGATTGTAACTACGTCATTGTCTTTAAAATTATATTTAGATTTAGCAGAAATCCAAGGAGGTTGATGTATCCTCTTCCCAACTCCATGTCCCAAGCTATGCCTGAACTTTTTCCTATCATTTCCATATCCATCCCTTATCATCGCATCCAACTCAAAACAATTCATTCCTATTTTAATTTCTCTCAAAGCGGTTTCATGTAAATTCAAAATCAATTGATATAATTCCAAATCCTTCCTACTAGGTTTCCCCTTATACAACATTCTTGTAACATCGCTGCAATAATTATCGTACTTAACTCCAAAATCCACGATGATAAATTTGTCCAATCTGGTTTCATTTGATTTGTGATGTATCTCCAAAAAATTATTCCCAGAAACTATCAGCGGTGGAAATGCAAGTTTACAATTTTTCTCTTTTGCTTTTTTCCTCAAATATTCAGCAATTTCAATTTCAGTTCCAAAATTAAAATTGTCAAAGCATTCTTTCAAAATTTCGCAGCTAGTCTTACAAGCTTCTCTTATATTATCAATCATTAGGATGTAGGGGCGGTGATTTTGCAGTTTCTAATCAGAATAGGGGGGGTTAAAGTGGGGATTCTAGCCTCCCAACTTCGTAAATATCGTGCTTTATTCCCGACGCAGTCTACATTTTTAAGAAGTCTTAAAATATTCTCGCTGATCCTTATATTTTTCAGACTCCCAATAACTTTCCCGTTTTTGATTAAAAATGTCCCGTCTCTGGGGATTGTAGAAAAATCTCCGCTATGATAATTTGCAAATCTTGTATACCACACATTTGTAACATAAATTCCGTTTTTAACTTCTTTGATCATCTCAGGGAGGCTTAATCTCCCTCTTTCAACAACAATGTTCCACGGGCCGGGGCTGATTAATCCTGCATTTCCAGTGCTCTCAACTTTGTATTTTCTGGCAGTAGAAGTATTATGCAAGTATTGCTTAAAAATTCCCTTCTCAATTAAAACATTCCTCCTTGTTGCAACGCCCTCGTCGTCTGCTTTAGTAGAATTAACCCCTCCGTCCAATCTTCCGTCGTCATAGAGAGTAATATCCGGGCTTCCAACTTTCTTCCCTTGTCTGCCTGCAAAGAAACTCAAGCCTGCTTCGACAGAAAAAATAGAAGCACCCTCTCCAACAATATTAAGAAGGGGGATTATCGCCATCGGCCCGAAGATAATATCGTAATTTCCTTTACTTCCCTTAGAAGGATTCCTGCTATCCTTGGCAATCTTCCCGGCGGTTTTTCCAGCTTCCTCGACATTAAACTTTTTCAAGCTCGTGCTTAATGAATTCATGTGCCCGCTCTCATCTTCTTCTATAAGGCTTCTGATAGAAAAATAAAGCTCGCTTCTTTTTTCATTGAACATAATCTCATTAGAGGTCAAAACAGTGCTTTTCACGTCATGAACCTCTAAGATACCATTTGTTCTCCTGGCTCCTTCTTTGAGGGCTGCATTAATCCCTCTTTCAGCATAATCAACCTCGTCGATATTAATCGCTTTGGGGTCATAAGTGTTCCCGATTTCTTTATACTTGAATTTTTTTTCATTAATCCCGTAATAATCTTTTTTCGGTTGCATTAGTTTCAAGAATTCAAAAATTTTCCTGACAAGTTTGTCCATGCCTTTCTTATTCGGCTCAAGAAAATCTCCCCTCTCATTAGAAAGCCCGCTTTCCCCAATAAGGTCATGGCAGTTAGTAGTTAAAATTTTTTTATCCTTTACAACAAATATCCCTATATTTCTTAGCTCCTCCACTCCGGTTTTAACAATTTTATTATTGGCAAATTTTATCTGCCTAGAGTGGTTTGCAGAAAAGGTCAAGACAGCATCGTCTATTTTTTTCTGTTTCAATTTTTTCATCAAATATTCTAAAGTTTCCATTTTAACCTAACTTTATATCCTTGATTCTTATGCTCGGACCTCCAAGGAATGCCGGCACGCCTTGCATAGGCTCACCTTTTCCGCACGTTCCAGTATGGTACTCAATATTTTTGCCAACAGCATCAATGCTATTCCATAAAGCAGGTGTCGTCAATTCCAACACGGGTTTTATAACAGGGTATCTTATCTTTCCATTCTTAATAAGATAGGCATCACCGCCAACATATTTCTGTTGAAATCTTTTGTCATCAATGTTCCATTCAGTATAGTCTCGAATATAAACTCCTAATTTTATGTCTTCAATTAATTCCTCTTCGGAATACTCTCCCGGCAGCAAAAAAGTATTGGCCATTCTTATAATGGCTTCCTTGTCAAAGTCTTCAGCCCTGGCAGCCCCGTTGCTTTTAACATTCATCTCAGCAGCAGTCTCTCGATTATGCAAGAATTCATTTATCTTCCCGTCTTTAATCAAAAATCTTCTTCTTGCTTTAACTCCCTCGTCGTCATAAAGATAAAATCCAGCGCTATTCTCCAAAGTAGGATCATCGACGACGTTTACAATCTCGCTTCCAAGACGATTTCCAATCATGTTCTTATGTATAAAGCTCTCGCCAGCCTGTGCAGCTTCTCTTCCAAATATCCTGTCAGCCTCAAAGGGATGCCCTACGCTTTCATGCACCATTATCCCGGTTACTTCAGGTCCGACGACGACATCAATTTTTTCTCTTGGAGGTTTTCTCGCGTGCTTCAAATTTTTTTCAATCGCCTTATACTCATCTAAAATATACTTAGGCAGATTCCATTTCTTAACATGCTCATATCCTCCTGAATTGCAGAGCTGCCAATACTTCTGCGAACTCTTCCCGTTTATTTTCAGTGTAAGGAAAAATGTAAAATTAGCCCTCGGTATTTCAGAGATAATCCTCGTGCCTTCAGTAGTCAAAAGGGACTTTTTAGAAATATCAGAGCTCAAACTTAGATATCTCCCGATGGCATTTCTCGCACCAGAGTCTGTTTCATGTAGCAGCTCAATCTTGTCGCTCAGCTTGATGTCTTTAAATTTTACCTTCTGCATTACTTTATATATCTTCTTATAAGGCAGTTCCTCGGAAAGCCTTACTTTTTCGCTTAACCTATTCCCGTTACGGACTACTCTAATGGCCTTCATTATATTCTTTTTAATTGAATCTTTTTCAAACCTATTTATAGAAACGAACCCAAGTGAATTGTTTAGCAGAAAGCGTACCCCCATGCCGATAGAATGATCAAATCCGCTCACTTCAGCAGTTCCATTTTTCAAAATCAACCCCTCTTCTTCATGCTCTTCAAGCCTTACCTCCCCATATTGCACATTATTCTTCTCTAAAAATTTTAAAGCAAAATCCGCATATCCATCATACATAGGATAAAAGTATCTTGAAGGATTAATAAAGATTATGGATAAGCTTCTTTCAGCAGTTTTTCTTTCTTCTCAAATTTTCTTCTAACCGGTTCTAATATAGTATTCAATTCTCTACTCACGCTTTGTTTTAAATCCATGGGGTGTAATTTCTTGACCGCAAAATCCTTTTTCAATTCGCTAAAATTATTATAATTAATATCGCCACCAAATCTCTTTGCCCTTTCAATTTTCAATTTTCCTTTATAGGGAAACAAAAAATATTCGCAAAAAGCTAATACTCCATTATCCTTGACTTCGCCTTCTTTGCAATATGCGCTATTCACTTTTCTTGCAACTTCTTTCTCATCATCAAGCAAATCTATTTTACTTTTAGCATCGCTTGCACTCATCTTCCCTCCAGTTAATCCCGGTAATAGGGGAGTCATCACCTCAACCCGGGATTTATAACTAAGCTTAGGCAGATATTCTCTAGCCATCACAAGAATTTTTCTCTGGTCCATCCCTCCATATTGGACATCAACATCCAAATATTGCTCATCAAGAGCCTGCATTATAGGGTAGATTAAAGTGCTGACTTTCGGATTTTCTATTCGACAAACCTCAGAAGCAGAATGTAATGCTCTTTTAGTCGTCAGCTCAGTACTCATTCTCAGCACATCAGAGATATATTCGCTAGTTAACTGGAAATCGCTTCCTCTAATGAACCCCAACCCAGAAGTATCTATCTTTAAACTCTCAAAAACCCCTTTCACAATCTCCTCATAATATATGCTTCTAGCATCAAGCAAATGCCAAGGGCTTTTTCTATCATCCAGATGAGCATGCAAATTAGCAATCAAGAATTTAAATTTAAATCCTGCTTTCAAAAAATCTCCAATTTTCAAAATAGGGATTAAATGACCGGCATGCAATCTCCCGGTCGGGGCGTATCCAACATAAGCAATAGGGGATTTTTTTTCTTCTAGCAATTTCCTAAGCTCTTCTCTCGTTAGAATCTCAGCAGTATTTCTCGCAACCAGATCAAATCTTTCTTTCGAGTTCATAATCAAAACAAAAACACCTTTAAATATAAAATTATCCTTTCTAGATAATGCAAGACCGGAATTTATTCAAGATTTCTTTGATAATGTCCACTATAGGAACATTCCTCATTCTCTTATTGTCAGAATATTCAGAAGTCGAATTAACAAATATAGGGGACCTTAACAAAAATCAACTTGAAATGAAAGTGAAAGTAAGTGGGACAGTAATCTCTGCAAGGGAAACCCCCGGGCTTTATATCCTGAGTATAAGGGATTCAACGGCAACAATCCCTATAGTAATCTTCAAGGAAGATCCGTTATCGATAGGAAGGAATGCACAAATAGAAGTTACTGGAAAACTTACAGAATACAAAAATGAGTTGGAAATAATCGCTGAGATAATAAGAATATGATAGTAGAAATAATCATTGCAGTATTAGTTGGAATAATCGGCGGTGTATTCAGCGGGCTTACGCCGGGGATCCATACAAACTTATTAGTTACATTATTATTCTCGGCGTCTCCCTTTTTGCTAACATTCACAACCCCGTTAGTTATCTCTACCCTAATAGTTTCAATGGCTATAACACATACATTTCTCAATGTTCTTCCAGCAGTTTATCTTGGCGCCCCAGATAGCGAAGGAAAAATATTGTCCGTCCTTCCAGGTCACAGGATGTTGCTGCAAGGAAAAGGATATGAAGCAGTTACTCTAACAGTTCTGGGAAGCTTTCTTGCAATTATCATCGGCATATTATTAACTCCCTTATTGCTGAAATTTCTTCCAGGTTTATATTCATCAATAAAGAATTACATCGGATATCTCCTAGTAATAATCTCCATATACATGGTTCTGAGGGAAAGAAAAAAGTTCTGGGCGTTTTTTATTTTCATATTGGCAGGAATCTTTGGATTAGGCGTTTTAAACCTAAATATCAAAGAGCCCCTCTTCCCTTTGTTAAGTAGCCTATTCGGGGTTGCAGGTTTATTGATCAGCTTAAAAGACAATGTAAAAATCCCAAAGCAGATAATAGAAAAGATAACGATACCAAAAAAAGAAGTTGCAAAGGCAATGAGCAGCGCAGGCATCGTCGGAACTTTCGTAAGTTTAATGCCCGGCCTAGGTCCAGCGCAAGCAGCAATTATCGGTAGCCAATTAATAAAATTAACAGATAAAGGTTTTTTAATTCTCGTTGGCTCTCTGGAAACTCTCGGCATGATAACAAGTTTCATCGCAATATTCTCCATTCAAAAAGCAAGGAATGGAGCTGTAGTCGTAATAAGCAGGCTGATGGAAACTATAACTCAGAAGGATTTGATCTTATTTTTAATCGTCGCATTTATTGCAGGATTAATCGCAGTATTTCTTAGCTTAAGTTTTGCAAAAATTTTCTCCTCACTAATCACAAAAGTAAATTATCAAAAATTATGCATTGCAATAATAATCCTGATAGTTGGAATGGCCCTCTGGTTGTCCTCTTATCTTGGGCTTTTTGTTTTAATCATCGGGAGTTTTATCGGTATGCTTCCTTCATTGGTAGGAATCGGAAAAAATCATTTGATGGGCTGTTTATTATTGCCAATTATTTTATTCTTCTTATTATAGAAAGATTTAAAAAATTGGATATTTAGTGAACCATTATGAGTTTAGTATCAAAATTAAAAACAACTGGCAAAGTAATAGCCCATCCATTAATGGGAGTTTTACCTGAACAAGAATGGTTGGGCAAGAGAGTTTCTTGGTACAACCATTATTATGCCGTGGCTTCCAATGCTGTGCCAGAAATCTTAACAGGATTGGTAATGTCTTCATTAAATCAAAGCGAAGAAAGTTTGATGTTGGGATTATACCTCGGGGTAGAAGGTGCAACAAGGCTCTCACAATTAAGAGGGGATCCAATTAACCTCTTCATAGGATGGAGCAAACCAAGAGGATCCTATGTTTTAGAAGTGCCTTGGGGTTTAGCAAAGAGAACAAGTCTGGCAATTTATAGCTTATCGCAAGATATAGCTAATTACTATAACGGAGATAATAGAACTTTAAAAGTTGATAAATCCTAGAACCACTTCCCCAAACCCATCTGTTTCTCTTTTTCTTGTAAAAACACACTCTCGATCATGTTCTTAGTCAGCTCAAGTGTTTGCCTTAAGTAAACAGGAAGTTCATATTTATCAACCAAGCTCATGGCAGGCTCAACATATTTGACAATGCTTCCCTCTGCAATTGTAAATATTATCCTTCCATGGCATTTGCTGCAAACACCTGCAAGAGGAACCCTTCTAAATTTCAGATTGCAATCAACGCACCTAAACTGCTGCTGGCTAAACTTTCTTAGATTTCCACGAATATCTCTCATGAAGTGTCTTTCAATTACGAGTCTTGCAACATCGTTTTCGTCAACAGCCCTTATTTTTTCAGCCAGGCTCATTTGTCCAAATACTTTTTCTTTCATCGTCGGTAATTTCTTGTAGCTGCTGCACAAAACACCCATATTAATATCACTAACCTCATGAGTAAATCCATAATCTTCATATTGTTTCTCGGTTCCAAGCCTTTTATTGAGCTGGGGAATTCCTACTTCCCGAGCATCTTTAAATTTTTCAGCAGCCTCGTAAAATTCTAGGGGATATCTCCATCCGACATCCATGTCAAACACCATATCATCCACTTCAGCAGGAATTAATCTTGTTGTCAAAACTAATGGAGCATCCTGCCTAGCACCCCTATGCCCGGGCAGTAATTTTCTGGAGAAATTCAGTAAAGCATCCATCAGCAAAACAACGCAGGCCTCGTCTCCATCGCAGTCTCTTCTCATAATTGAATGCAACAATGGATGTGCTAAAAATCCCTGAAGTTTGCTAAACCCGATTATCCTGCAAACAACGCCGGCAGAAGTATGTGGGCTCATTGCCAACACTAAATGCCCGATCAGCTCTTTCTCATTCTTCAGTCCATAAAACCTCTCCACTCCATAAAATCTCTCTAATAAATTATCTACAAATCTGCTAACTCTAAATAAGACTTCATCAGCGCCGTCGTCAAAGCTACCATCGCAACTAGGCAAAATAATATCCTGCGGCATAATTTCAACTAGCTGATCTTCTGTTTTTAATTCATTTCCATTAACATCGTTTTCATACCCTAAAATTCTCAACCACTCAACACCAACCCCGATTTCTCTCGGCTTGAAATGGGTAATGCACATCTCAGTCATATCGTATCTGATTGTCCCGTCCCTGTTAACATACACATCCTCGGCAGCCCTCAAAATCCCTTTAGCTAGGTTCTCAGGAATATGCTCAGAATTGCTCGTCCCCCTCACACCTTTAATCAAATCCGGATAATTTCGTAAATTTAGCCTCTGCAAAACATTTCTAAAATGCTCCTGCACATCTAGCTTCTCACTGCTATAATGTTTCAGCTCGCCATGTATTTCGCATCTTTCAGGATAATATTTCCTGCATTCATCACAATACCCGACCTTATTAGTTTTGCTCAAGCACTTCTCACATTCCGGATAGATTCTTCTCTCATTGCATTTCTCACAAAAATAAATGCTAAAATCTGATTTAATATATCCCTTCTCCAGCGCACTCTGCAGGCTTCTCATCTTCCCACCCTGTTCCCCGACAGGGAAAAGACAATGCGGATTTCCAACTAATTTCCTTATCTTCCCCTTCTCAGGTCTGCCCATTCTGGCGCCGATATAAAAGCCGCTTTTATCCCTTAGACTTACCAAACTTATTCTATTAACAGCATCGAGAACGTTTTCATTATTATCGGGATTCAATGATTTTAGCTTTTCGTCATCATCCAAAAACCCGAGGTTCGCAGCAAGTCCGATGGCATCGTCCTGCTCAATAAGGATATACTCATTATCGACGACAACATGCGGCAAACCAATCAGCTCCAAAGTTCTCTTGGGGTCCTCGACTAAATTCTCTTTTTCAAATGGGAGAATTATCTTCTCTATCTTATTATTATCCCTCTTGACGATCATTTTTTTAGAAAGCCAGTCAACTAATTTTGAAAATTCTTCATAGGTTATATCATTCCAATGATAGGTATATCTTGGATGCAGAGGAACCCCGAGGTTGATAGATAATTTAACAGCAGAATCTCCGCTCAATTTCAAGTCCCCTTTAAATAATTTCTTTAGAACTTCCTTATCTATCTCCAACTCATCATTCAATTCAATCAAGCCCTTCCCCTTAACTTTGTTTTCAAATTCAAGCAGCCACCATTCCTCGCAATACCCTGGCTTAACTAGCTTGTGACCTCGATTAAAAAAATCACCATAATTGATTAAGATGTCTCCTAGGAATAAAATCTCCTCCACGTCTTTAGCAAATTTTCTGGCATCCATCTCATTATCAAGGAATAAAACATTTCCATTTTTCAATTTGACAATCGGTCCCTCGATACTGTCGCAAACACTTAGTGTAGTTGATTTTCCAGGTCGTTCCATTTTCAGCTGCGTTCCATTTGCTATAAAGCCGTCAAGAACACCCATTGTGGCTGGATGCAATGAAGTGGAACTCAATCCGCTGATTCTGCTCCGGCCATATCTCAATCTTAACCCTCCTTTTCTCATGGGGTGCCCTAGGACAGGCCTTCCAGCAACGATGTCTTTTAAATAATTATAATCAGGTAAAATCTCGCCGCCGCCGCTTTTCTCTCCTTTGCTTCTGATTTTTTTTTGCAGCTCAACAAAATCCTCCATCCACTTCCAGTCTTTCATCTCAAAATCCTTATACCAGTTGCTAAACTTTTTCCAAAACTTTCCGCCCTTCTGTGTTAGTCCTTCGCCAATAACCAAACATATCCCGTTGCTCAAGTAATTGCTCGCAAATCTGTCTAGATCCTTGTAATTGCTAACATCAACTGTCTCGCTGGCATCTCCGCATATCTGCACAGGCAGATGTCTGATCATGAACTCGATCTCCTCTTCGCTGGGAAAATATTGTAAGTTAGCAATCCTCTCGTGAAAATCTCTCAGCTCCATAACATATCTTTTAACTTCAATATCATCTGCATCATATTCAGCATACCCCTTCTTCCTTCTTACATAATCAGCCAAAGCAACAAATACGCAAGTGGCTGTAGTTCCTGCGCTTCTTATCGGCCCAGAAAAAAATAGTGCAAAATACTCCTTTCCATTGTCTCTCCTTTTCTTAAGCTCTAGTCTAACAAACCCCTCGAGGGGAGATGCAACAACGCCAACAGTTATATACGCCAGTCCAACCCTCAATCCAACTTCCATCGCTTCTCTTGTGTCTTTAAATTTGCAAAATTTTTCCATTGCAGTCTCTTCAGCAACCTTAAATGCAACCCTCCAGTCCTGCATCCCGAATTCATTCTCTAATTCCTGCAACCTTTCAGTCACTCCAGCATCCTTAATCTGTGGAGCAACAGTCCCTATCAATCCCTCTACCCTCTCTGCCATGTTCGCTGCCAGGATAATCTCGACATCGTCGCTAGGATCAAGTCCTTTTCCTCTCGCTGTTTTCGCTACATTATATGCCCTGCTAATCTCTTTCTCCAGAAGTTCAAAATAATTAACTATTTGTCTGCTTGCTTTCATCTCCAAAGTACGTTATCTTGCTTTCCATTGTGTGTAGGTTGATTATTATTGCTCTTGAAGGCTCAGGCTCAATCCCTCTTCTCTCCATATAATCTGTCTGGGAAGCCCAGCAGCCGCAATTTAGCATAACAACATTGTTATGATTGACAACGCTGCATCTATGCACATGTCCGGAAATAAAAAAGTCGGGCACTTTATTTAGTATTAAATTATCTTTGCTTCCAGCAAGGTAGGAAGTAGAAGTGTGTGTAGGAGCCAAATGCCTTTTCTTCAATAGGAGTTTCATTATAAGATCTGCTCTAGTAACCCCCCCTTTTAATCTTATGTCGTCGACAGTATCAGCATAATAAGTAAAGCTTCCTCCGTGATATATCAAAACATCAAAGCCGGAAAAATCTTTAGTAGCCCCGATATTGACCAGGGCAGGATTGCTCACAGAAAAAACATTTTCCCTCTCCAAGAGGTCGCCGAGGAGCCCTTTGTCTAGAGGCGGCTGTGGTTCATCCAGTCTTACAGCATCATGATTCCCGGGGCACAAGATAATCTTAATTCTCTCGGGAATTCTCTTGAGCAGCTCATCTAATTTTCTGTATTGCTGATAATAATCTTTTATTTTTAGGTCGTTCTCTTGCCCAGGATAAACCCCGATGCCCTCGATTAAATCCCCGACAAGAAACAGATACTTTATTTTATCCACTATGCCGCCATTGCCGCCGTTTTCCAATTCCCCGACCCCATTCACCCAGTCTAAGAATCTGTTAAAATCCTCCTCCAAAAAATTCTTACTGCCAACATGCAGATCAGATATAAAGACAGCATATTCCTCAGCAGGGCTTTTCTTTAATTCTTTACCAACGGGAATGTCGGGGAAAAAAATTTTATTGGCAAAAACAAATCCGTTATCAATATTCCCGCTGATGCCGATAACCTCGTCCAGCACAATCTCCCTGGCAGCATCTCTCAATTCATTTTTGTTTCTATTAATCAGCACATTAATTTTCCCGCTCAAATCCTCGAGCTCAAGCAACAGGTTATTGTTCTTAGTTAATCTCTTATCATTAACGATCCCAATTAAAGCAACACTCTCCTTATTTTTATTGACAATCCTGCTAATAGAGGCTGCATCTTTCAGTTCAATCCTATTGCATAAAATCTCTTTCAATATCCTGTATCTATTATTAAAAATGGCAACAAAATCCTCGACACCCACCTTCTTGGGTTTTTCATTATATGATTGTAAAACAACAACTCCCCCCTCGCTATCCTCCCGTTCTAGAAAATTCTCGGCTTCCTTATTATTGAATTCAGTTCTTTCAAAAAGCACGTCCAAAAAAGCATTGTAATCATCGGCTAATCTCTTTTTTTCAAATAACACCCGGGCATCATCAAAGCCTATCCAATTTAACTCCTTTTTCTTATCCTCCTCAATGCACCTCACTAAATCCTCGTTTATGACGACAACAGCCCCGCTCATATTCTCAACAAGGTTCTCTTTATCAATGAGATTTATCTTATCTAATAACTCGGGACTAATCAAAAACCCGCTGTCAGTAAAATATTTCAGCTCCTTGTTCATCTTTCATATTCCCAGGCTGCCCTCTAAGGTTTTCTTGAGCTCGTCGACAGAACTATTTGGTATTGCAAGCGAAATCTCTCTGGTTCTTCCATATCTTCCCTTGCTGATAACCCTTGCATTAATTATTCCGAACATGTCAAGCTCGGCGATAATATCGCTTACTCTTCTCTGTGTTAGGGGTTTAAGCCCGCATAATTTGCACTTGTCCTTATACACATCATAAGCATCTCCAGTAAATGCTCTATCTTTCAAATCTAGATTAAATATACTGTACAAGACTATCTGCCCCTGCTTTGGCTGTGTCTTTACAATATCAACTACCCTGTCTCTTTCAATCTTCTCCTCTGCTTCATCCAAAAATTTTATCGTGACTTTCGATTTATTTTTCCTCTCAGCTACCTCTCCAGCAACCCTTATTAATTCTAAAGCCCTTCTCGCATCACCATGCTCCCTTGCAGCATATGCAGCGCATTTTTCAATCACTCCCTCTTCTATAACCTCTTTCTTGAAGGCAAGCTGCACCCTTTCTTTTAATATATCTTGCAACTGAACCGCGTTATAAGGCGGGAATACCAGCTCTTCCTCGCTCAAGCTGCTCTTAACCCTAGGATCTAAATTATCAGCAAACACAAGATCATTGCTAATGCCTATAAAAGAAATCTCGGCTTTTTTCAATTCACTATTTATTCTGGTTAAATTATACAAGATTCCATCCCCCATCTTATGCACCAATTGATCAATCTCATCCAATATAAGAACAATCATCTTTTCATCTTCGTCAATTTTCTCAAGGAATACTTTATAGATTTCATCAGTCGGCAATCCTGTAGCAGGGACCTTGGCGCCAAAACTATTGGCAAGTTGAGCAAGTAATCTATACTCTGTATCCGCAACCCTTTTCATCTTGCAATTCAAATAAACAATTTGCAAGTTTATATTCTTCTTCCTGGCAGTTTTCATCAGCTGGTCCGCAACATACTGGCTAACAACTGTCTTGCCGGTTCCAGTCCTTCCATAAAGAAATATGTTGCTTGGCTTCTCCATCCTTAAAGCAGGCGCAAGTATCCCTGCAATCTGCTGAATCTGCTCATCCCTATGCGGTATAGTATCCGGAGTATAATTTCCTTGTAATGCTTTTTTATTGACAAAAAGTGGGTCTTTCCTCATATAATTCTCAAAAAATCCGCTTAATTGCTTAGGTCTGCTTCCCATAAATTCTGAAAACACAACTTATATTTAAACAATTCTCCAAAAGAAGTCAGACCCACACCTTTATTGCACATGCAACCTTCTTTGCGATTATTCTCGAGGTTGGCATATATCATTACTAAGCAGATGAAACCATCTTAGCTAAACAACTCATAAGTTATAACACTGTAAAATATATATTAAATAAAATATAATAAAAGATATATATTATCTAAAACGGAAAACCTTAAAAATAAAATAAAAAATAGCGTCGATAAACCATTTCTAAAATAAACTATTCTAATATAAATATAATTAAAACATTCTAGCAAAAACACAATTGTTAAATCAAACTAGTCCAAAATCAAATTTCCTCAGGAGGAACCCCAAAAAACACAAATAATAAGGCTTAAAATCAAGGAATTTTAGCAATAATCTCCATCGGCAATTGGGGTGTAGGGGTAACTATTATTTAACCCCCATCTAACAAAAAGACAATAAAATCTAATTTCCATAACAATAATTACAAATAAGAAAAATTTATAAACAATCCTTAATTCTCATCACCAATGCCAGAAGAAGATAAAAAATACTCTAAGCAGTTACTAGGGAAAACAGTTGTAAGTAAGACAGGAAAGCGCTTCGGAGAAGTTGGTGATATTATATTTGAAACTCGCACAGGAGAATTAATCCAGATACTTCTTAAAAATCCAACAACGTACACAAGAGATTTAGAGCTGGAATCCACTAAAAATGGCGAGCTCCTTATTCCATTCTCAGCGGTCATAGCCATGGGAGATTTTGTTGTTGTGGCAGAAGAAGACATTATTTAAAAAATAAAAATCAATAAATTTTAAAACCTTATTTTCTATAATATTTAACGATAGCTTTAAAATATAACTATAAAAATATAAGCTTCTAAAAAACATGCTAAACTTCAAAACAACAGCAGACCTGCAGATATCTAAAAAAATAGCAGAGCAGATCATCGGCCAGGATCAAGGTCTGCAATTAATTAAAAAAGCAGCCCAGCACCGTCGTCATGTGCTTTTAATAGGTCACTCAGGGACAGGAAAATCCCTTTTAGGTCAAGCCTTAGCAGAACTGCTTCCAACAAAAGGAGAATTGCAAGATATTCTCTGCTATCCAAATGAAAAAGACCCGAATAATCCAATAATAAAAACATTCCCGGCAGAAGAAGGGGAAAAGACAATAGTCAAATTAAGAAACAGTCTGGAAAACAGCTTATCATCAAGGCGCTTTTATTTGCTAATTTTAGGCTCAACTTTTTTATTCTTCCTCGGCTATTTTTTATGGTCTGCATTTAAAACATCTCCCTATGGTCCGATAGCAATTGTCCAAGGGCTTTCAACAGTTATTTGGATTCTCTTCATCGGCTTCTTGTTATTGTCAAGAGCGCCAGGAATGTTAAAAACACTAACAGGTTTAGCAATGGTGCCAAAGCCATTAATAACGCATAAGAAAGACGACCCAGCGCCATTTATCGAAGCTACGGGTGCACATTCAGGAGCATTACTCGGCGATATACTTCACGACCCCTTGCAGTCTGGGGGTCTAGGCACTCCCCCTCATGAAAGAATTGTGCCGGGAATGATCCACAGGGCTAACGGCGGGGTTTTATTTATTGATGAAATCGCAACACTATCCCCAAAATCCCAGCAAGAATTATTAACTGTTTTGCAAGAAAAAAAATATCCGATAACAGGGCAGTCAGAGCATTCATCTGGAGCAATGACCCGGACCCAGCCGGTCCCGTCTGATTTTGTTTTAGTGGCAGCAGGCAATGAAGAAACAATAGCTAAAATGCATCCAGCCCTCCGTTCTAGAATCCGCGGTTATGGTTATGAGATCCATATAAATCATCACATGGATGATAACTTAGAAAATCAATTAAAAATTGCGCAATTCATCGCTCAAGAAGTTATCAAAGACGGCAAGATTCCGCATTTTTCAAATGCAGCAGCAGAGGAGATAATTAATGAAGCAAAGCGCAGGTCAGGCACTTCAGGAAAATTAACGCTGCATTTGCGCGAGCTAGGCGGCTTAGTAAGGGCAGCAGGGGATTTAGCAAAAGAAGAAGGAAAAGGAATAACAGAAAGAACTCATGTAATCAGGGCAAAATTATTAGCTCGCCCCTTAGAGCAGCAATTGGCAGATAAATACATTGAGGAAAAGAAAAAATATGAAGTAATAATCACTAAAGGAAAGATCATTGGCAGAGTAAATGGGTTGGCAGTGATAGGCACAGAAACCTCGTTATCAGGAATTGTTCTTCCAATAGAATCAGAAATAACCCCCGGAGGCTCTCGAGGGACAGAGATTGTAGCAACAGGTCAGCTGGGGAAAATCGCAAAAGAGGCAGTCAAAAATGTTTCTGCAATTATCTTGAAGTATTTTGGCAAGGACTTAAAAGAAAAGCACGATATCTTTGTTCAATTTTTATATACTTACACAGGAGTAGAAGGGGATTCAGCATCAATAGCAGTAGCAACAGCAATAGTCTCAGCCTTCACAAAAGCCCCAGTAAAGCAAGATTATGCAATGACAGGTTCTTTATCAGTACGTGGAGAAGTTCTGGCAGTTGGAGGAGTAACCCAAAAAGCAGAAGCAGCAATCGGAGCAGGCATCACTAATCTAATAATTCCAAAAGCAAATCTTAATGATGTTATCTTGTCAGAGGAAAATAGAAAGAAAATAAAAATCATTCCAGTAGAAAGGATTGAAGAGGTTTTAAAAGAAGCATTGGACTGGAAAGGAAAAGAAAATATCTTGAAGAAATTAAAGTAAGGGTTTTATTTTTTGTTCCATATCTCAAATAACTCTCTGCTTATCTTCCACCTCTTTCTAATCCCTCTTGAATTTTTGCCAATTACTTCATCAACCCATCCAACATTTTTCATCTCAAGCAGCAGCTGTAATGTAAACTCCTTATCTCTCCTCAACTCTCTCGCAATTTCTTTGGTAAACATCCCTCTTCCAGAGTTTTCATAAAGAATGCTTAAAATATCCTCCTTCAGCAAATTTATTGTATTATTAGATAACCTTACCATAACCCCTTTAAAACAGACGTATATTTAAGTTTTGCTAAGTTAGGCGTTTAACCAAAATGTCCGGTTTTAACGGTTTTCAGCAATGTTTAATAATCACCTTTAATTTTCAAGGGCAATGAAGACGCAAATAATTAATTTATTAAAAAAACATACAAAATTAAAAGAGGTAATTCTAGAAATCCCCCCCTCTCCAGAGCTAGGCGATTATGCATTTCCCTGCTTTCAGTTAGCAAAGAAAGAAAAGAAAAACCCAGCAGAAATAGCAGCAAATTTAGCAGCAAAAATTAAACTAATAAAAGGGGTAGAAAAAGTTCAGCCAACAGGCCCCTACTTAAACTTCTTCCTCGACAAGAGCATTAACTCAGAATTTATTTTATCATCTATTTTAAAGCCAAAAAAGCCCAAGAGAGGTAAAAATAAAAAGAAAATTGTGATAGAGTCTCCAGGACCAAACACAAACAAACCCTTGCACCTCGGCCATCTAAGAAACATGGTTTTAGGAATCTCAATCAAAAATCTCCAGGAAGCAGCCGGAAATAAGGCAATTCTCGTTGACATTATCAATGACCGCGGGATTCATATAGCAAAATCAGTACTTGCATACAGCTTGTATGGCAATAACAAAAAGCCGGATAAAAAGCCAGACCACTTCATCGGGGATTTCTATGTTTTATTCTCAAAAAAAGCAGCAGAAAATCCAGAGCTGGAAAATGAAGCCCATAAGCTGCTGCAGAAATATGAGGCAAAAGACAAAGCAACTCTCTCTTTATTTAAAAGGATGAATGTATGGGCAATCCAAGGCTTTAATCAAACCTACAAGAGGGTTGGTATTAAAATTCAGAAAGCATATTTGGAAAGCCAGAATTATGAAAGGGGGAGGGAAATCGTCCTTAATGGCTTGAAGAAAGGGGTATTTCAAAAAAACAAAGAAGGAAGTATCATAGTAAATCTAGAAGGAGAAGGCCTAGGTGAGAAAGTCCTTCTAAGGGCAGACGGCACCTCAATATACATTACTCAGGATATTTACATAGCAATTAAGCGTTATAATGATTTTCACATGGACAAGATGCTTTACATCGTCGGCTCAGAGCAGATCTATCATTTCAAAGTACTATTCAAAACACTGGAATTGCTGGGCTATAAGTTCGCAAGAAATTATTTCCACCTGCCTTACGGCATGGTTTATCTTCCCGAAGGAAAGATAAAGTCGAGGGAGGGGAAAATTGTCGACGCTGATTCTCTTCTTGATCAAATGCACACCCTAGCTGAAAAAGAAATCCGGAAGCGCTATAAAACTCTTTCAAAAAAGGAAATACAAAAAAGGTCAGAAATAATTGCCCAATCAGCAATAAAATTCTTCCTCTTAAAATATGATCCATTAAAAGATTTCACATTCTTTCCAGAGAAATCAATCTCTTTCGAGGGAGACACGGGCCCATATATTCAGTATACATCCGCAAGGGCATCCTCAATACTAAGAAAGGCAAGAACATTCAAGCCAGCATTTAATTTCACAGAAGAGGTTGAGCAGAAAATAATAAATCACCTCTCGAGATTTCAAGAAACAGTAGGAGAGGCAGCAGGAAAATACTCCCCACATTTAATTGCCCATTATTCCCTGGATCTAGCCCATCTATTCAATGAATTTTATCACAAGTATCCTGTCTTGACTGCAGAAAAAGCAATTAAAGAATCAAGGTTAACATTAGTAAAGGCAACAAATAACATCCTCAAGGCGTCTCTCGAATTGATGGGGATTAAGCCACTAGAAAAGATGTAAAATTAAATAGAAAATTAAGTTTAGTAAAGCTTATATAAGTTATCTATCACCTCCAAATCATGCCAATTGTAGGATTCCACTTGGAAAAAACACTTGCAGAAAGAACCAAGAAGCTGCAAAAAGGAATGAAAGCAACCCACAATATCACAATTACATCTATTCAAAATGAAGACATTGAGATGGGGAAATCCACAAAGAAACCAGGTTTAAAATTTAGCTTCGAATACGAAGTAGATTATCAGCCTAATATAGGCAAAGTATCTATAGAAGGAAGTGTTCTTTATCTTGACGATGAGAAAACAGTAAAAGCCATTCTGGATAACTGGAAAAAGAACAAAAATGTAAATCAGGAAGTTACTGCTCAAGTCCTAAATACAGCAATTGTCCGTTGCACAATAAAGGCATTAAATATGGCGCAAGAAGTTAATCTCCCGCCGCACATGCCAATTCCAACAGTAACCCCTAGGGGTAGAGAACAAGATTATATAGGGTAAAGAGACCTCTTTAAAGGTCCCTACTAGAAACAGTTTTTCTGTTATTTGCCTTTGCTCTTTCAGCAGCTTTCTTTATCAAGCCAACAACATCACGGCTTAAAGCTTCTGCAAAATCACCAGAGACATTGCATCCCTGAGCGTGCTCTTTTATTCTAGACCTTACAACAATCGTATCAGCCATTTTTTCACACTCCTATTATTTTTTATATTTTATTAAACTAGAGTCAACTAGCCATATTTATAAAATTTGTGGTTCCAAGCCCCACAAACCCAAAATTCTGCATTTGGCTATTATTTTAAACAAACCAACAAACAATTCAACACAACTTCAACACTTAAACACATAAAAATATATAAAGTTCAACACATAACTTTAAAACTTCAACACATCCGCTACTACTTGAAAAAAATGAATCCAGATGAAATATTCAAGGAAAACGTAATTAATTCTTTTAAAAAAGCCCGTAAAGACATGCTAGAGCTACAAAATTCACTGGTTTCACTAAAACAAGAGATTGACCAATTAAGAGCCAATTTAGAGCCTAAAAGTTCCACAGGAAATGAAGGGGTCTTCAACAAACAAACAAACCAACAAACAAACAAACAATTAAACAAACAAACAATTATTCAACAATCAAACACACTATCAAAGCTAAACGAGGACCTCGAAGCCCATTTTAATACCCTCACAAAGCAGGAGTTCCTGGTTTTCCTCTCACTTTACCAGTTAGAAGAAGAGTTAAGCACAGTTAAGTTCTCAGATCTAGCCAACCATTTAAACCTCTCAGAAAGCTCTATCCGTGGCTATATCAACCGTTTAATCCAAAAAGGCTCTCCAATTCTCAGAAAAAGAGTCAATAACAAGGTAATTAACCTCTCACTTTCATCGGATTTTCGTAATTTAAACCTAAAAAAGCGCCTCACAGACATCTATTATCAATCAGATGCCTCTCAGAAACGGCTTTTTGATAGGTATTAATCCTTTATAGCTACGTCCACTATCCCCCCTCACTCATATTCTCTTTATTTTTCTCTCCCCCTCTCATTAATCAGTTTTTTAGATAATCCGATTTTGAAATATTTTGGAAGTATTTTGAAATATATTGGAGCATGCAATTACTCTTTTTTCCGAAAAGGGTCATCCGTCTTCGTCCGTAGTGTCCGTAGGAACATCCTACAACATCCTACGACACTTTAAAGTATGAAGAAAAATTTATAAATAAAAGGGTATTTCACAGATACAAGATGCTTAAATGGTTGTTTAAAAAACATTTTAAGGAAGAGTTAAATTCTCATTTTGACAAATTGCATTTAAACTTATCTAGGGCATTTCTGAACATCAAGGATGATATAAATAGCATCCACAAGCATCTGAATGAAAAGAGTTCAAAACTATATGAGGTCGAAAAAAGATTAATCGCTCTAGAACACAGGTTGGAGTATTCTTCAGAACAGGGGTTGGGGAAAGGAAGGATTGCACAAATAGCGCAAAGAGGAGAGATTGAACTGGAGGATGAAAGTCAAGGTGAGATCTCATTAATTGAGCATTCTGGTTTGACAGAAACCCAAAAAATAATTCTAGTGGCAATTTACGAGCTTGAAAAGCAGCACAACAGCCCGATATCTTTTAAGTCTCTTGCAACCTTTCTTTATCCAGGGAAAAATTATAGCTCAATAAGGACAACCATCTCAGATTACCTAGACATCCTGGCAACCTACGGTTTTGTTAAAAAAGAGAAGGTGAAAAGGGAAACCATTACAATCACCACAAAAAAGGGCAAAGAATTAGCTAAAGAAGTATTAAAACAGAAAAAACAAAGGGAAAGAAGAAAAGTAACAGAAGAGATTTAAATTAATTATCAAAGATTAATAAAATCTATTAAATGTTTTAATCAAAGACTAAAACATTTTATCTTAAAACCTCCTCTCAAAAACTAAAATATTTAAGAATTTAGCCACAACAAGCTATATAAACCCGCTTTACCCAAAAAGAGCTATGAAAACAGAAAAAAGTATCAAAAAGGTTGGATCAATATGGGGATTAATAACATTAGTCCTCGCTAAATTAGTAGCCCCGATGCCTACAACAAACAGATGGCTATATAAAATGGGTGAATCTACTAGCAACCTGAGAAATTATGGGTTCTCGAACTTAGATTTGAACAGATTAGATAGGTCATTATTGTACTCTTTAACAAGTTATTAAAAACCTGGTTTTTAGCAAGTTTATCCATAATATCCATGATTAGCGGTTTTTAGATTAAATTAAAAATTTTAACAGCAGAATATTACGAGCAAAACTTAAAATTTTTTAGAAAATCATTCTTATTCTAGCACAAATACCCATCCAATTTGAAATAAGTTTCAGCCAAAAAGTTTAAAAATAGTAAAAGTAAAGAAAAAAGGATGAAACATTCAATTGAAGATATAGGAACCCTAGTTGAAATGGGTATAAACAAGCAACAAGCCTTAGCTACTCTGGCTTTATTTCCAGATTTAGATGATGCCATGCTTGTAATTAACGCATATAGGCATCCGCCAGAAGGATTTAAAAGATATGTTGGAGATTATTCTAATTATTTAGCTACATTAAGGGATGCTTCTAGGGGGGTTACAGGAGACAGAACCGCTCACGATCAAGAAGTAGCAGAAAGAACAGCTATGGTCCCAGAAGAGGTATTAACTAGATCCGCCTATAGGAAGGATAAGCCATCTAGCTCAAGCCATTATTGGGAACACGAAACTACAAGGCAACTTGATTTAGGTTCTTAAAAGTTTCTATCTTTTCTTATTTATTTTGTTTTAACTAAAATTACCCTAAAAATGTAACACTCTTCCTAATCTATTGAATAAAAGGTTACAAAACATGCCAAAAACATAATATATCTACCAACTATAACCTAAATTTAGAATTTTGCCACTACAAGCCTTATACACAAACTATATAAACTAATTCGTCTAATGCTAATTAGATGAAAAATGAAGAGGTGTTGGAAAAAGTTGAAAGAGAGTTGAAATTATTAGGTCATAGTCCAAGAACTATAAATTCCTACTTAACTTATCTAAATGAATTATTCAAATTTACTGGGAAAATACACTCAAGAATCCTGTTCGAAGATATTAAGAAATTCTTAGAGCATTTAAGCATCGAAAAAAACTACTCTGGATCTAGTTTAAACCTTGCAAGGTCTGCAATCTCTTTCTATTATGAAAAAATGTTGGAAAAATACACAGTTAGCAAGATAAGAGTTAAGAAAGTGGGCAAAAAACTCCCAAATGTGCTAACAAAACAAGAAGTAAAAAGAATAATCGATGCAGCTTCCAATTTAAGGGATAAATTAATCATTCAAATGATGTATTCTTGCGGCCTAAGAGTTTCTGAAGCTGTAAACATAAAGTTAGAAGATTTAGATACCTCTAGACTAACAGGAATAGTAAGGTCTGGGAAAGGAAATAAAGATAGGGTAATACAATTAAATCCTCCTTTAGTAAACAGTATAGAATCTTATGTTAAAACTAAAAAATTACCTTCTATGTTCTTGTTTTCTAAATCAAATGGAACCCCCTATACTATTAGGACCTTTCAGATAATAATAAAAAAATTAGCGGAAAAGGCGGGAATAACAAAAAGAGTTCATTCTCACATATTTAGACACGCATTTGGTACCCATTTAGTTGAAAAGGGGATAGATATAGTAAGAGTTCAAGGGATGATGGGGCACTCAAATTTAGAAACTACAAAATTATACATAAACTTATCAAAAGAACAGTTTAAAGGCGTTGGAAACCTTTTAGATGATTTGGATAAAGATGAAAACTGAAAATATTATTTGTGCATATGAATATGAAATTATAGATTGGATTAAAGAAAATTATAAGTTAATAGGTTATGATAAGCTATTAGAAGAAAATAAAAATAAAATCCCAGATTTAGTTATGTTAAAAAATGGTAAAAAGGCAAACGTAGAAGTTGAAATTTACTCTAGTTCATTTGTTAAACATAAACATAATCCTAGTAAAATAGATGAAGTTCTTTGCTTAATCAATGATTCTAAACTGTCTATAAAAACGATTAAAATCAAACAACTTAAATTATGGTATCATTTACAAGGAAATGAGCTAGTTGACTTTTTTAAAGCCCTGCCAGATACCAATTTAATAGACCACAGATGCAATCAAACAATTTATCATCACCAAAAGGAATGGCTCAATCTTTCCGAAAAAGAGGAAAGAAGAATTAGAGAAAATTTGGAAGCACAATCAAGATTTCTAAATACTGGAGATCCAAAGGAATTGAAAGAAAAAGCGGGTGATGTTTTTGACTAAAGCAATGAATATTTCATCAGAAACTAGTAGGTGTAAAAGATGCAATAAGATAAAGAAATTCCATGCAAAAGGGTTGTGTAATGTTTGTTATAAGAATTATGGAACAAGATTAATCATCTGTAAACAATGTAAAGAAAAAAAGAATCATATGGCAAAGGGCTATTGTGGAAATTGTTATAGGAAACGATTCTATTATGATAACACTAAAGCAAGCAACTTAAGGAGGTATTATGGAGATCTTTCTTTAGAACGATGGAAGGAGATCACTAAAGAATGTGTTTCTTGTAGTTTTAACAAAATTGTTGATGTACATCATATTGATGAAAATAATAAAAATAATTCTAAGAGTAATTTAATTGGTTTATGTCCAAATTGTCATAAATTAATCCATATGGGCCAATATAGGCAGGAGATAATTAGCAATCTAATACGCCAAAGGATATAACTTTCAAACTCCGGGACAAAAAACATTGAAAGCTATGGGCACTAACAGACAAAATAACGCCGAACATTGATTATAGACGCTTATGATTTAAGAGTTATCCAAGAATTGTTAGCTCATGAAAATTTAGAAACTACACAAATTTACACAAAAGTTTCAACAAAAACATTGAAAGGGGTAAAAAGCCCAAGAGATTAAAAATGAAAGAATTATCTATTTCTCCAATTTACATCATGCTTAGTATAAATGTTTGGAACATTTCTTCTTAACCATATCATAAATGCTATTATCCCTATAATTAAAAATACAACCAATGCAAATAGAATCCACATTCTAAACTCGGTGATATTATTTCCAAAAAGACTATCACTAAAAAACGCTCTCATTAAAATTACTCCAATTAAGATACTTCCACCAGCAGAGATTATAGGATGCCTTCTACAAAACCAATTTAATTTTTGAAAAGTAGATGGTTTCCTGAAATGGGTTTTATTATGGAATTTTCTTCTATGTCTTCCATGCCCTCTAACCCTACTAAATCATATGTTTCCAAAGCTTAAAAATTAACTATACCTCGTTAATGTTACAATACAGGGGCATTAGCATAGCTTTATAAATAATTTTGGAAGATTAAATCCTTAGCATAGTTTACTTAGCATAGTTTAAGTAGGTATAAAATGAAAGAATTTAATCCAGATGATTACGAAAACACTGGCAGAAGAAATTCTGGAAGAGCGGGTAGAAGAAAGCCAAGCAGAAGAAATTCTGATCGAAAGGATTTCAGGCCTAGGTTCTCAGAAGATCGGTCAGTGCATAAAGCAACATGTGATTCATGCGGCGAAAGCTGTGAAGTTCCTTTCAAACCAACCAAAGGCAAGCCAATTTACTGTGATGCATGTTTTAAAAAGAATAAGAATTCCGGGCCCGAGAACAGGACTAATCAATCTTCAAGGGAGTTAGCTCAAATAAATGAAAAACTCGACAGGATATTAGAGGCATTAAAGGTAAATTAAATTTTGTATAAAAACCCTTAAAAACCGTTTATTCTTAAATATTTCAGGTGATAAGGAGTCCAAAAACGAAACCGATCAAATTATCTTCAAGCAGTATAAACCTATTCTTAGAATGTCCAAGATGCTTCTATCTGCAAATTGTTAAAGGAATTAAACGACCTCAAGGACCTTTCCCCTCTTTGCCTTCAGGAATGGATAAAATATTGAAAGAGCATTTTGACAGGTTTATGGAAAAAGATGAATTGCCTCCAGAGATAAAAGGAAAATGCGAAGGCTGCAAATTATTTTTTGATAAAAAACTGCTTGAAATCTGGAGAAATAACAGGAAAGGAATTGAATATACTGATCCTAAAACAGGAATCTTATTGCATGGAGCTATTGACAATCTTTTAGTTAAAGATGGAAAATTAATTGTCCTAGATTATAAAACAAGGGGCTTTCCAGTTAAAGAAGATACTCATGAGGATTATCAATCTCAAATGGATCTTTATAACTTTTTGTTAAATAAAAATGGATATGAAACAGAAAATTATACTTATTTATTATTTTATTATCCTAAAGAAGTCTTAGAAACTGGAGAAGTTATTTTTGATACAGAACTTGTTAAAATGAAGATCAATGTAAAAGATGGAGAAAAAGCTTTTAATGATGCTGTTGCTTTGATTAAAGGAGAAGAGCCAGAAGAAAAGTGTGAGTGGTGTGAGGGGAAGTGAGATAGACATCAAAACAAATCTTCATGAACTAAAAGAAAAAAAATAAGAAAATTCTGCTCACAAACTTATTATAAGTTAAAAAATTTTCGTTTTCTCAATCTCTTCTTCGGGATTAAGAGGTTTATAGTCATTAAAATGTTTAATGCAAAATTCAATTAATTTATTTGCTAATATCAAGTTTTTATCCACTTCATCCCTTCTTGTTTTACTATCAGCCTTAAACAAATAAATATCTAATAATTCATGGTCGTCTGTATAAATCTCCCAATTATTTCTATTCAGAAGAGCTAAAGTTTGTCCATCAGAATTAACATAATCAATATAGTGAGTTTTGTTTTTATGTTTAACTTCAAATGTTTTTTGAATCGTTGTTTGTTCAATTTTCATAAAATAAATAAACCAAGGGGATATTTAAAGATGATCATAAAAACACTTAAAAACAAGCATCTTTATTCAATTATCAAGATGGAATACAAGCCCTACTGTAAGAAAATTGATAGATCAATGATGGATTGGGGGTTCACAATCCCTAAAAATTATGTAAAAGATTTTGAAGCCGAAATCAGCCTAGATCCTGGAAAATCACGTAGAATCGAGATCCTTTGGGAGAAGAAGAGGTATCCTGCAAAGTTATGTAATGTTAAAAGGAAGGATTATCCAAAGGTCTATCAATTGAGATGGGATAATAGTCAAGGATTCCTCAATAAATTAAGAAAGACATTTATACAAAGCTATATTGTCTTCAAAAGCCAAAAGGAATTATTTGATACTCAAAAAAGAGAAGGGCATTTCAGAACAAAAGAGCATCAAGAAGCAATTGTTTTTTCTCCTGTAAATTCTGAATTAATACACGCAGAGACTTTCATTAGGGTTGAAAATGAATGGAACTCATTATTTAGGAGGTTAACAGAAGAGAACGTATTTGGATGGATTTTTGATAAAAATAAAAAATATTTAATCTCTAGAAGTACAAACTGGATTAAAGCTAGTGAATTTAAGGAACATATTAATGCTACAAATGTAATTTATTATTTAGCAAATACAAAAAAAGGATTGATATATGTTGGGAAAGCCGGGGTTTTAGGAAAGAGAGTTAAACCAAAGAAAAGCCACCAAGACATGCCCGACGATTGGGATCTTTTTAAATATGATATAATAAAACCAGAATATTGTAATCTTTTAGGGAGAATAGAAGATCACACAATTAGGACTCTTGCCGCAATACTAGAGAATGATAAAGGTTATCCAACATTGAAGCTCCAAGGGTATAAATTAGTAAATAAAAATTGGAAAAAATTATAAGTAATATATGATAATGAAAAGAAAAACAGAGATTAAGTCGGCAGATCAAAAAGATAATGGAAAATTTATTTCGTTCTGGGAAGAAATGAAGAAAAAAAGAAAAGAGCAAGGAAAATAGTTTTTTTAAAGTCAGAGCTGCTCAGAACCTCAACACTCTTCTGCGTTAATCTCTCTCCAGGCCTGTCAAACCAAGGCAAGTCTTTGATTTTCATTAAGAAAAGAAAAATAAATGAACGCTTTTTTAATATCATATCCTAAATATTTTTATTCCTTATTGAATCCAAGCATCCTCATTATTCTTCGTTCTAAGTTTTCCTCGGGGTTTTCTGGGGCATAAATTCTAATTCGCTCATGACCATCTACTTCCACCCCATGTACTTGCCTTTTTGTAGAGCCTCTCTCGCTGATTACAACGCCAATATGCCTTCCATCCGGCAAAGTATACTCATAAGCATATTCCATGTCGCCCAACCACAGGCTTCTTATATATAAAACTATCTTGGATTATTATCTTAGTTTGTCAAAAATTTTTTAAATCTGTATGTTTATAATCATGGCATGCATAAACCATTGGAGTTCATTTTGGAAGCAACATCCATGAACACAGGGAAAGTATCAGAAGGGAGGTTGCTAATCGCTGTTAGAGTAACATCTGTAAAATCCTTGAACCCAGAATGCTGTGATGGGTACATAGAAAGTCTAAGAAAACTTTATGAGTTAAGGGCGATAAACCCCCCTGAATCATTTACCCCCAGATATGGGAGCAGGTTAAAAGTTTATGTTAGTATCACTCAAAGCGCAAACCTTCCAAAGGGGATATTCTATCCCCGCAAGATGGAGCTCCTGGATGAAAGTGGGAGGATCCTGTCTGTCTATGAAGAATGCTCGTTATAAAAACTTAAAAAGATAATATTTTGAAATTTTTCTAAAAAGAAAAAAATGGCTATTTCCTAGCCATATTTATTGCCCATAATGCAGCCAAACCTACCAAAACATAGACAATTCTCTCTAGCCAGGAAACCGATCCGAGAATAAGGTTCACCAAATTAAAGTCGAGAGCGCCAATCAATCCCCAGTTTATTCCACCAATAATTACTAAGACTAAAGCAATCCAATCCCAAACACTTTTTTCGGCCATTTTTTCTTCACCTCCTTTTTTTTATTTAAGTCTAAAATTTAAATGAGCTCCTTAATTACCAATATAATCAGTAGCACCCAGATCAAAATCGACAGCCAGGCTTTTCTTGCAATGTTTTTTTCTTTCAATAGTTTTCTGCCTAGTTGCAATACCTCTTTAGAGTAAACAGCCATGCCCGCAGCACTAATCAAAACAACGAATAAGATAACTCCAAAAATCTGTACAATACTAATCTCTTGCAATAGCTGATAAAAAACAATACCCGCAAGTACTAAAGAAACAACAACGAAAGCTTTAGGATTCTTCCATACAACCTCGATAATATCAATCCATCTCTCGGGGTTCTTCAAAATAACCAGAATCTTTATCAAACTAACAACCACTACGACCCAAGCAAAGATTTCTATCGGAGTCATTCTAGCTAAGATATAGGGGTTCAAGCACTATATAAATATTCCTACACCCTGCCTGCTCACTCGTTTACTTTACATACACATCAAACAAGGAGAACAAAAGGATATAGTTGGAATGAGCAGGAGAGAAATCCGGGATAGAAAAAGAAATTTGTCCCAATGCTTTACGACATTCATTTGCAGTGCATCTATCAGAAGATGGAAGGGACATAAGATCCATACAAAGATTACCGGGTTACACAGATTTATCGACGACGCATAGACCTACCTACAGAGGGCAGCTAAAGAAAGCGAAGATCCTCTAGAAGCCTAGGATTATCTTAAAAATTCGACGAAAATATTTAATCTACCGACGATAAATTTATATACTTCCTAGTCTTCTCAATATCAATCCCAATTAACTTCGGGAAAGAGAGGTGAGAGAATGGTTGTTGGCATTTGCCGGTAACCTTCTTTCTAGTTTCAGATGACATACCTGCCACGTGCGCACAGCATTTATAAACAAAAAGTAAGTCTTTATCCTCGATAAAAATGAAAAGTCTAAGTAAAGAACATAAAAGGAAATTAAGCATATCTCAAAGAAAGAGGTTTTCTTTAAATAGATTTCCTGAAGAAGTTAAAAAGAAAATAAGCGAGGCTAAAAAAATTAGGTGTTATGAAGAAACAGAAGAGGGGAGAATACAATATTTCAAAAAATTGGGTTATCAAACTTTAATTAATTGGGAGAAAGAACTAAAAAAACCAGAAATTGTTTTAGAAAAAATAAACAATTTTAAATATAATCTTCATCCATAAAAAAGGAGGTGAACTAAAATGGGCAAGGTTTTAGTCAAGAACGTTATAAAAAGAAAAGCCGGATATCTATACTATTGATTTTAATCTGCGGGTTAAATCGGGAAAGTGGACGGCAAAGGTAATCTAAAACTGCTTAGGTAGTTTGGACCTTAGATGTCTGCGAAGCAAAGATGTCCCGAGGCGGAAGAAGAAAGAAAGCCTCAAAAAGGAGAAGGTGACTTCTTCTTTTTTTCTTTTTGTTTCAATTTTCTAGCTAAATATTTATATACAAGTTATTCTCTGCTAATTAGCTAAAAGATGGTGACCTACCTTTGCAAATACTGCGGCTCAACTTCAGCGTCGCAAAAAACCTGCTGCGATGAAGACATGGTGTTAGTTGCAACCAAATAAGTCTATGTAATTTCACAAAAATGGAAGAGAAAAATTTAGTCTTGTTCAGATTGGAAGGTTGCCCCTATTGCAAAAGGGCAGAAGATGAATTGAAAAAGAAAGGCATTAAATACAGAAAAATAGAGGTCATGCCTGAAAAATCAAAACGTGAAATTCTAAAAAAGGTTTCAGGCCAGGATTCTGTTCCAGTCCTAGTTGAAGTCATCGGTGCAAAAAACCAAGATGATGACATCATCGAATGGTTAAAGTCTGAATAGTTATTCTCCTAATGTTATTCTTCTAATAAATCAGGCAATTCCCTTCCATTGGTTCTTTCCCACATCCTAGTTTGAGCGCTTCCAAAATCAAGGCACCCATCACTCCCTATTATTTTATAAGACCTAACATTAAGTTTTTCCAGGTTAGAACGCCCGTCCTCGTCATGAGTTGTATAGGTATAATGTACCTCTCCGGCATGATCAACTAACTCATATACGTCATATAGTTTTTCCGTCATTCTCAAATAAAAAATTAAAGCAGATCCTTTATCCTTCCTATGTGGTCCGCAATTTTATTCCCCGTATCTGTCAACTGTATCACTTTAATCCTTCCCTGCTTCTCAAAGCCGACCAAGCCGGCTTTTTCCATCTCCTGCAGAATTTTCACAGTATGGGAGTAAGTGCAGTCAACTTCCTTTGCTAAAACACTGCCGTATCTATTTCTTAAATTCTTCTTCAAAGCCACCAATATCATCGCAGGCTTTCTTCTAAAAAATACCTCAAAGATTTCCTTCTTTTGCTTTGTCATTTAGTTTCCCCCTAACCACCTCTCCAACACTCATGTTTTAACGTATATTTAAATACTTATCGTTCAAATTTTAATTTTTTCAACCCCTTTATTCTAGAATATGGGTTCTAAAAATTTATAAGCTTAACCATAAGTTTTAAATTAACCTTTTAATTAGCTATCTTATGCTAGATATAAGGTTTTTAAAAGAAAATCCGAAATTAGTTAAGGAAAACATAAGGAAAAAATATCAGGAAGGCAAATTAGTTCTCGTCGATAAAATAATAGAAAATTACTCAAGGGTCTTGAAGTTAAAGAAAGAAGCAGAAGAGTTGCGCCATAGAAGGAACAAGCTTTCAATGGAGATAAACGCTTTAGTTAAAAGAAAAGTTGATGCATCTCCAATTATAAAAGAAGTAAAAGGAATCCCTGGAAAAATAAAAGACCTTGAAGATAAGAAGCACGAGCTTGAGTTGGAAATGAACCTCCGGCTCATACAAATTCCAAACATAATGCATCCGTCCGTGCCTAAAGGAAAGGATCATCTGCAGAACAAAGTGATAAAGAAGCAAGGCAAGGTTCCAAAGTTTAATTTTCAAGTGAGAAACCATGTTGAGCTCGGCGAGCATCTCGGAATTTTGGATTTTGACTCCTCAGCAGAAACTTCTGGGAATGGATTCTATTATTTGAAAGGGAAATTAGCCCTGCTGAATCAGGCCCTGATTAGGTTCATTATTGATTTCATGCAGTTAAAAAAGTACCAGTACATTGAAACCCCATTAATGATAAATAAAAAAGTGGCTGCAGCAGCAGGAGATTTAGACGCGTTCGAAAAAGCGCTATACAAGATTGAAGCAGAAGATCTGTATCTGGTTCCGACAGCAGAGCACTCATTATTGGGGATGCATTCAAATAAAACATTTTCAGATGAGGATCTTCCAAGAAAATATTTCTCATACTCAATGTGCTTCAGGAAAGAAATCGGAAGCCATGGAATAAATGAAAAAGGTTTGTGGAGAACTCATCAGTTCAATAAAGTTGAGCAGTTTATTTTTTGCAGGCCAGACGAGTCTTGGAAGATGTATGAGGAATTAAGAAAGAATACAGAGCAGATTTTTCAGAAATTAAAGCTACCTTATAGAATCCTGGAGTCGTGCTCAGGAGATTTAGGAAATTGGAAGGCAAAATCAGAAGATCTGGAAGTTTACAGGCCGACGACAAAGCAGTACGAGGAAGTTACTTCATTAAGCAACTGCGCTGATTTCCAAGCAAGGGATTTGAATATAAAATTTGTTAACAAAAAAGGAGAGAAGCAGGTAGTGCACACATTAAACAACACGGCAATAGCAACATCTCGCGCTTTAGTCGCAATAATGGAAAGCTATCAGACAAAGAATGGAGAGATAAAAGTTCCGGCTGTGCTGCAGAAATATACGGGGTTCAAAGATATAGAAAAGCATAAATAAATCCTGCACAATAGAAATCTATTTTAATGTTGAAGATTAACCAATGTGCTATGGCAAAGAAACCAAAAGATCAAGTTGAAAAGGAAATAGAAACCGGCGACAGGGACGAGGATATCTATACAGGGGAGGGGAGGGAAGTAGCAGAAGACGAAGAGGTAATTACAAATGCAGAGGAAGGATTTATGGAAGGGTATGAAGGGGATGCAAGGGCAGTAAAGTGTGCAAAATGCGGCGTCATGTTAGAGGAAGATTTCATCGAGGAAGAAATAGATGATGAAGAATATCGTTTTTGCTCAGAAAGGTGCGCGGAAACTTTTAAAAAGCCAAAAAAACGCTAGTTCTTTATGAAAATACTCGCAGCTTCTGATCTTCATGGGGATATTAATCTAGCTAAAAGATTGGCGGAGAAAGCAGAAAAGGAAAAAGTAGACATGGTTTTCTTATGCGGTGATTTAACTCTCAATGAAGTTTCAACAGAGGGCCTTATAGGTCCGTTTAAAGAAAAAGGTTTGAAAGTAGGCATTATCCCTGGGAATCATGAGTCGCCTGCAACTTCAAATTTCTTGGTTGAAATGTATAAACTGATTAATCTTCATGGCTACTCGTATTATATGAATCGGGTTGGGATGTTTGGTTGTGGCTCAGCTAACATGGGCTTGTTCCAATTATCAGAAGAGGAAATATTTGATTCTCTTGAAAAGGGTCATAGCTACATCGAAGGCACTCAGAAAAAAATAATGGTAACACATGTTCATCCCTCAGGAAGTTTAATAGAAAGATTTACTCATTTTTTCCCGGGAAGCGGAGCAGTAAGAGATGCAATTGAAAGATTCCAGCCAGACCTAGCTTTATGCGGCCATGTTCATGAAGCAGAGGGCATTGAGGAAAAGATTGGCAAGACAAAATTGATTAACGTAGGAAGACACGGAAAAATTATTGAGATATAGATATAATGAAACGGGTTCTATTTTAAGATGGTGGAATTAATTATTTCAGAGAAACCAAGTCAGGCGCAGAAAATAGCTGAAGCATTATCAGATACAAAGCCTAAGAAAATCGTCGATAACAAGGTTTCTTATTACGAGCTGACGCATAAAGGAAAAAAAATATTTGTGGGGTGTGCAGTCGGGCATCTTTTCAATTTAAGAGAGAAAAACAAGAAAGGCTGGACATATCCAGTATTTGATACAGAATGGGCCCCGAGCTATGAATTAAATAAGAATTCAGGTTTCACAAAAAAATACATAGAGATTTTATCAAAACTTACAAAGAGTAGCAATGAATTTGTAGTCGCATGCGATTATGATTTGGAAGGAAGCCTGATCGGCTACAATGTTCTGAGATTTATTGCAAACAAAAAAGATGGAAAAAGGATGAAGTTTTCCACACTGACAAAAGAAGAGCTTCAAGAGTCTTATGAACGTGCATCAAAGCATCTGGATTTTCCGTTGATAGAATCAGGAGAAGCAAGGCATATAATCGACTTTTATTTCGGCATTAATCTTTCAAGAGCTTTAACCCTGTCAATTAAGAATGCAACAAATAGATTCAAGATTTTATCCTCTGGAAGAGTTCAAGGACCAACATTGAAAATTCTTGCTGAGAGAGAACTTGAAATTCAGAAATTTAAGCCCAAGCTGTATTGGGAGTTAGAAGCCCTCGGGGATATTTATTCGAAACACAAGAAGGATAAATTCTGGGATGGGAAGGAAGTAAAAAAGGTTTACGAAAAAATAAAAAATGAAAAATCCGCAGTTGTAAAAAAAGTAATTAAAAAAATTCAAAGCCAATCGCCGCCCAATCCGTTTGATTTAACCGCACTTCAATTAGAAGCATACAGGCTTTTTAAAATAAACCCAAAAGATTCTCTGGCCATAGCTCAAACCCTCTACACTAAAGCTTATATTTCATATCCAAGAACAAGCTCGAACCAGTTTCCCCCGCAAATAAATATTCGGTTGATAATCCATAAACTTTCAGCTCAGAAGGAGTACGCAAAACTTTGTCAGGAGTTGCTTGCAAGAAAAGAACTGAAGCCTAATAATGGCAAGAAAACAGACCCGGCTCATCCGGCAATATCCCCAACAGGAATAGAGCCAAGAAAACTTTCAGACAGGGAAAATAAAATCTACGACTTAATTGTTCGCAGAACTCTTGCAACACTTGCAGATCCAGCCAAAAGAGAGTCGGTTTCCATTGATTTAGACATTAAGAAAGAGCCGTTTATATCAACAGGCATAAGGACCATCGATCCAGGATGGCACAGGTTTTATGGAAGATATGCAAACTTCGACGAGATAAATCTCCCGGATATGAAAGAAGGCGATCTTGTTAAAATTAAAAAAATAAATCTCCTCAGCAAAGAGACTCAGCCGCCAAAGCGGTATACGCCCGCATCTACAATTAAGGAGCTCGAGCAAAAAAATCTCGGGACAAAAGCAACAAGGGCGAGTATAATCGATGCATTATATCAGAGAAATTACATTGTAGGTCAATCAATCCAGGTTACAACCCTTGGATTAAAAACAGTTCAAACCCTCGAGAAGTACTGCCCGGAAATACTCGACGAGGAAATGACCCGCAAATTGGAACAGGATATGGAAGAGATAAGGGAGAAAAAAGAAACAAAAGAAAAAGTTATACACGATGCTGAAAAACACCTGTCAAAGGTATTAAAACATTTTAAGGAAAATGAATTAAAAATTGGAAAAGAGCTGTCAGAGGCAAACATTGAAACCCTCGAGCAGGAATCTAGAATAGGGCAGTGCCCGGAATGTAAAGAAGGGACCTTATCAATAAAGAGGGGGAAATTTGGGTTATTCATCGCATGTGATCGATATAAAGAAGGGTGTAAAACAACGTTTTCGCTTCCAAGCAATGCATTAGTAAAGCCGACAGGAAAAATATGCAAGGAATGTAATTACCCGGAAATCTTAGTGATAAGAAGGGGAAAGAGGCCGCAGTCTGTGTGTTTAAATGTGGACTGCAAGACAAAAGCAGTTCCTCAAGAGGTTTTGAAAGAAAAAAGAAAATGCCCCAAATGCAGCAGCCAGCTGATCATCAGGAAAAGTTTATATGGTTCGTTTTTTTCTTGTCCCAATTATCCAAAATGCAAACATATAGAATCCCTACAAAACAAAAATGAAAGCCCAAAAATTTCTTAAGTTTCTAAGCAATTCTTTTGCAGGTCTCCTTTTCACACTAGCTTTTTTCCTGCTCTTCGCGTCTATATTCCTTTCCAGTTTGCTTGATAACCTTCATGTTTTAGAATCATCTTTGCAGGAGGAGTTATCAGATAAAAATTTTATCCTCGAGCAGATCGCAAAAGAATCGAACTTAACTCAGCAGCAAGTAATAGGAATATGCAAGCAGGATCCAAGTCAGTCGGAATGCGAGCAGATAGAAAATACTGAGCTGGCAACTAAGCCTGTAATAGACGAGATAAATAAACAGCTGTCCCCTTATAAATCATTAATAGGGAATTCAAAATTTCTGGCGTTGTTGCCCTTTGCTCTCAGCATCTTATTTTATTTTTTAGGCACAGTCTCTATCTACGCATCTTTATTCAAGGTTTCAATTAATGCTTTAATCTCCTCGATATTTGGATATATCGCCTTTAGTTCATTGCCCAAATTTATTCCCGGAGTAGTTGATCAGGCATTCAATATAATCTCGGCAGATATCTCAAATGAGCTTCCTGTTGGTTTTAAAGAGAGCATCGTCACTGTAATGAGCAGCTGGTTGAAAAACCCCATAGCTAATGTAAACAAATTATTCTTCTATATAATAGTGGTTTCTATTCTCACTTCAATCGTTTTTTATTTTCTCAAAAAGGGGCACATCTCATCCCCCGCAGTAACTGAAAATGAAAAATCACGGCCTTAATTAACCATAATGTTTATATTCTTAAATGCATAATTCTGATATATGTATAGAAAAAGAGATTTCTCTGAAGTGCTTTCGTCTGAACTAGTATCTGCGACAGGAGGGATTATCGCAGGAACCTTATTGGCAATATTCACAGATAAGCTTTTTTTGCTTCCGGGTTTATTTATCTTCCTCCCGGGGTTTCTCCAGTTAAAAGGAGCAATCGCAGGTTCATTAGCTGCAAGGCTTGGAACAGAGCTTCATACAAGAAGGATAAGGCCTGGAAAAAAATCAAGGTTGATTACTGAAAATAAATTAGCCTCCTTTATCCTAATATTTTTTGTTAGCCTGGTATTAGGCGTGACAGCTTATTTATTAACATTTTTTTTATTCAATCAAAATTATCCGAGGCTTTTGCTTATCCCTTTATTAGCCGCAGTAATCTCCTCTATATTTTTATTCCCTCTAACAACGAAGCTGACTCTCTGGATGTATAAGCATCATCACGATCCCGACAATGTAATCGGACCTTATGTAACTACATTAGGAGATATAGAAAGTATATTATCGATATTGTTTGCAATAATTGTATTGACATGAATCTTGAAACAAGAATTATAAAGGAAAGCTTGGGAATATTAATTTTGGCTTCAATAATTAGCACTCTCGGAGGGATAGGGTTAGAAATGGTCCAGAAGAAAATCCTAACAACCCTGCCTCTGTTAATCCTGTTCCCGGCGCTTAATAACATGGTTGGAGGTTTTGGCATTGCTTTCTCTTCCAGGTACACAACTCTGTTGCAGCAGAAAAAACTTGGAAAGAAAAAATTCATGAATAAAGCATTAAGGGAGCATTTTATATTAATTCTAAAGGTCTCTGCCATCGCTGCCTTCTATATTTCAACTCTTTCTTTAGTCGTAGCTTCATTGAAGGAATTCACATTCAACCCGTTTTTATACCTTAAAATCCTTGCAGTAACAATAATAACAACAATATCCTTGGTTTCATTAATCGCCGTGATCTCGGTACTGGCTGGAAGATATTTCATAAAGAAAAAAGAAGATCCAGATAATCTGTTAATCCCGATTACAACCTCTATCGCAGACCTCGGCTCTATGATAATCTTTTCTTTACTTATTTTTATCCTCTTCTAATCTGAATACCCCGTTATTCTTAATCTCGAAATTTACCTGGCCATTATTATTTTCAAACCTTAGCCGTCTAGGAAATTTTTCAAGCCTTATTATCCTCTTGCTCAACTTTTTAATAAGCACCCCTCCAATCATCTCTATCTCATCTTTTTTTATATTATTATAAACCTGGGTGGTTATTATCACAGGGGTTTTTCTGCTCAATTCATCTAGGATTTTAAGCTGCCTCCATACCCACATATTATACACTCTCGGTTTCTCCCTCACTTTTGCCCTGTAAAAATGGCTTATAGTATCAACTATTATCAGGGAGATATTTTTCATCTCGGGTAAGGACATAACTATCTTGTTCTGCTCAGAAAACCTTTTTGGCTTAAATAAGATAATTCCCCCTAATACTCTTTGAAATCCATCTCCGGATAGCTGCTTAATTCTTTCTGAATTAAAACTATTTTCAGTATCAATGTAAACAACTTTTCTGTTTTCCCTGGCCTGTTCAATAGCAGCAAGTTTTGCAAATGTAGTCTTCCCAGTGCTGGCCTCCCCATAAATGCAAGTTATTTCGTTTTCATAATGCTGAAACAAATTGCATCCGCTGTTAATCATACGCTAAAGTAGAGGATAAGACTTAATAACCTTATCTTAAATAAAAAATTTTGTGCAAAAATCTAATTATTGTGCAAACCCACCGGTAGCGAAAGATTTATAAATCATGTATATACATGAAATGTATACACATAGGATATACTAAAATCAAGATGTCAGACATATTTAATGCAAAGGTATTGTGCGATGGGTGCAATACAAGAATGGAGAAGACAAGCATTCTAAGAAATGGATTCAATGTACGAGCTTTAGAATGCCCGGGGTGCGGAAAAAATTATTTGCATCCAGAAGACGAATATAAATTAGAGCAATTCTCAAAACTTAGGAACAAGCATTTTCAGGTAAAGTTAAGGATAGTAGGCAATTCCTATACAGTCTCGATTCCTCGCGAGATAATTGATTATCAAGATGAAATACAAAAAAGATTAAATAAGATGCTTTTTATGGCATTAGAAGAGCCTGAAAAGCTAAGTATCTTTTTCAGAAAGAGGGTATTTGAATAAAAATGACAGAAAAAAAAGAAGCTCAATTAAAGGTAATGGAAGCCCTGCAGGAAGAGGCATACAAGGGGATAGTTAGGATTGATAGTAGTACGATGAGCCTTCTAGGTGTTCGTCCCGGGGATGTTATAGAAATTGAAGGCTCAAGAATTACAGTGGGTGTTGTTGATCGCGCATACCCCTCAGATATTGGTCAGTCAATAATCAGGATGGATGGTATTCTAAGGAGGAATGCAAAAACAGGTATTGGAGAAAGTGTCAAGGTCAGGCCTGCCGAAGTTAAAGAGGCAAAATCTATTATAATTGCTCCAGCTCAAAAGGGGATAATGGTTCAAGCTCATCCAGATGTTTTCAAGCGCGGTTTATTGGGCAGGGCAGTTGTTAAAGGTGACATAGTTGCATTGGGGGGCACAAGAAGGAGGAGAAGAACTTTAGCAGAATCGCCTTTCTTCGATGACATATTCAATTTTGAAGACACATTATTTGATAATTTTGGTTTTTCATCTCTGAAATTCATTGTTGTTGACGCAATTCCCAAGCAGCCTTTGATAGTTACAGAAACAACTGAAATAAAAGTAAATCCGAAGGCAGTTGATATTGTAGAAGAATCATTTCCAGAAGTTACTTATGAAGACATTGGCGGGTTAAAAGAAGAAATTAAAAAAATTAGAGAGATGATTGAGCTGCCATTAAGGCATCCAGAGATTTTTAAAAGACTAGGAATTGAACCTCCTGCAGGTGTTTTGTTGCACGGTCCTCCAGGATGCGGAAAAACTTTGCTGGCAAAAGCAGTTGCAAATGAATCAGATGCGCATTTCATTTTAGTTAATGGTCCTGAGATTATGAATAAATATTATGGAGAGTCAGAAAAAAGAATTAGGCAACTATTTGAAGATGCGGAAAAAAATGCACCTGCAATTATTTTCATCGACGAGATAGATGCAATCGCTCCAAAGAGGGAAGATGTTCATGGAGAATTGGAGAGGCGGGTTGTAGCCCAATTATTGTCGATGATGGACGGTTTAAAGAACAGAGGGAAAGTTGTAGTCATAGCAGCAACTAACAGGCCCAATGCAATAGACCCAGCACTAAGGCGTCCTGGAAGGTTTGACAGGGAAATTCCAATTTCTGTTCCAAACAAGAAAGGGAGATTGAATATTTTAAAAATCCATACAAGAAACATGCCGATGGCAGAAGATGTAAAATTGGAAAAATTAGCAGAAGTAACTCATGGTTTTGTAGGAGCAGATGTTTCAGCACTAGCAAAAGAAGCAGCCATGAATGTTCTGAGAAGATTGCTTCCAGATATAAAACTGCAGGAGAAAGAGCCAATTCCAAAAGAACTTTTAGAAAAATTAATAGTGACAAAAGAAGATTTCCAAGAAGCCTTGAAGATTGTAAGGCCTTCTGCGATGAGAGAAATTTTAGTAGAAATACCGAATGTAAGATGGAATCAAGTAGGGGGTTTAGAATTAACAAAGCAGGAGCTAAAAGAGGCAGTTGAATGGCCGTTGAAATATCAGAATGCATTCAAGAATCTAAGTATAAAGCCTCCAAGAGGAATCTTGCTTTACGGTCCTCCAGGATGCGGAAAAACTTTGCTGGCAAAAGCAGTTGCAAACGAGTCGCAGGCAAACTTCATTTTAATCAAAGGGCCAGAATTATTGAACAAATTCGTCGGAGAAAGCGAACGGGGAGTTAGGAAAGTTTTTGAAAAAGCAAGGCAATTAAATCCTGCAATAATATTTTTCGATGAAGTGGATTCCCTTGTCCCGCGGCGTGGAGGCTATGACAATTCAGGAGTTACTGAAAGAGTTGTGAATACTTTGCTCTCAGAGATGGACGGCCTTGAAGAATTAAATGATGTAATTGTGATGGCAGCGACCAACAGGCCAGATATGCTCGACCCAGCATTATTAAGGCCAGGAAGATTTGACAGGATGATTTTAGTTTCTGTTCCGGATGAAAAATCTAGATTAGAAATTTTTAATATTAATACAAAGGATATGCCAATAGCTACAGATGTTGATTTAGCAAAGCTTGCAAAAGAAGCTAAGTTATACACGGGGGCAGACATTGAAAATGTTTGCAAGGAAGCAGGAATTTTAGCATTAAGAGAAAACATAAAGGCAAGAGAGATCACAATGAAGCACTTTGAAGAAGCTCTGAAAAAAACAAGAGCGAGTGTAACAGAAGATGACTTGGAAGCATACAAGCTAATTGAAGAGCGCTTCTTTAAATCTGCAAGGGGAGCAGCAATAAGAAAAGAAATACCAACTTATTTTGGTTAACATTAAAAAGTAGTAATAAAACCGAAATGTTTAAAAAACCTTTTTACAATAATTTTTAACAATAAAGGCTAAAAAATGAAAACAGAAACACAAGTTAAAGAATATAAATTTAAAGGAAATCCAACAATTCTTGTTCCTAGAGTAGGAAACCTTGTCTACGATGAAAGAGGTCAGGAAATCTTGGCAATTCATAATGAAAGGTTTAGAGGCATTTCTCATATAGAAGACAAACATAATTACAAGGAAGGGTAGCCTTTATCATATTCAAATGTCCCAAGAGTTCTTAGCTATGCTCAGTTATTAAGGGAAAGATTCCAGGACATGCATGTTTTAAGTCCGGAGGAAGTAGTTCAATATTGGGATGCAATTCCAGAAAGAGATTCTACTTATGCAGACACTAATTCAGTTCCAGTTTATCCTAATGAAGGCTGCAATGAAGGCTTAAGGCAGAGAGTTTTAGCTATACTGGGAAAGCAAAAAACAGAAACACTTTTAGCAGTCTCAGGATTAGGTGTTGAAAGAGCAGATAATCATCAAGGATTTACTTTTACAGAAAAAGAAGCTACTAGGGCAGAAGAAGCTCCTTACTTGCAAAGAGATGGAAAAGTTAGGTATGACGGAACAAGATTAGTTAATTCTGAAGAAGGAGTTTCTATCTGGGTTCCAGAAAGCCAATCCGGCCTTCGTAGGCTTTACCGTTACGGGTCTGGCAGGCTCAATGCCTGGGACGATGCCCTGCTTGACTCGGATGGGTCTGGTCGGGTACAAGTTTTATACGACCCGCAGGGTCGCGCCGAAAAATAAGGTTTATTTAATTATCTTCTTATTATTAATTAATATTATCAATCTCATCAGATCTAATCCAACTTAGTCATCACAATAGGCTTGTCAGCAACCATCACAGTGTGCTCTGCCTGGCTTACTTTCATTCCATCTTCTTCAACTAATTCAGGATACCGACGGATAATCCCTTGTTGCTCCAGTACTCTGAAGCTGTTATTTATTCTAAACTCATCAAACTTTCCCTTCACCCATTCTTTTGAAATGGGCAACCCCTTGTAATTTTCATAAATATAATCTAGCACCTCTCTGCCTATCCTCACACTTTTCAATTCTTCTATCCTGTATATCCCGCTTAACCTTCCTTCATTAACTTTGCCAGCACCCGTAGTTGCAAAAGGCTCAACAGCAAAAACCTGCCCGTCTTCTAATTCAGTTTCGCTTTTATTATCGTAGTTCGGAATAATAATCCCGGCATGTAAATTCCATTGCTCAACCTCATGCCCGCTTAAGTTTCTTATAGGGTTAAAACCATAACCGACAATAACCTCTTCGATAGCGTTCCCAATTTCTCCAAGTTTTATACCGGGCCTCATTAAGTTAATCGCTTCCCTCAATGCATCTTTGCTAGCCCTTATTAATTCTAAATCCTCATCGGTATCAATGCTTACACTTAGAGCATTGTCTCCGATAAAGCCATTAACATGCACGCCAACATCTATTTTAGCCAGGTCTCCGTGCTTAAATTTCTCCTCGCTGTCATTTAGAGCATAGCAGTGAGCAGCTTTGTTATTAAGGGAGATCTGCACAGGAAAAGCTAATCCCGCCCCTTGCTGATGCACAAAATCTTCTGTTTTTTTAGTAACATCTCTTAACAAAACACCTTCCTTAATTAATTTCTTGCCAAACAACAGCGCTTCAGCAGCAATCTTTCCTGCTTTCTTGTAATCCTGCAAATTCATAACCCTGCTTTTGCAATAACATATTTAAACTTATCTTTAGAACAAATCAATATTATAAATATGAAAGGCTTCATCCTCTATCCGACTTACAGAATATTCAATGGCAGGCCTCATGTTCTGCTATTTGGAAAATTAGAAAACGGGCAATCTTTTCTTACAGTAAATTCTTTCAGGCCATATTTCTATATAAAAGAGGCTGATCTTCCCTCGCTCCCAAAAGAACATGAATACACCCGGACAGATTTAAAAAATTTTAATGAAGAAAAATTAATCAAGGTTTATACAGAAATCCCGTCAGAGGTTCCGCAGATTAGAAGGTATCTCGAGGAGCATGGAGTTGAATGCTATGAAGCAGATATAAGATTCCCATACCGCTTTCTTATAGACAATAATATAATGTCCGCGATAGAAATCCAGGAAGAAGATTACGAGCAGAATGAGTATCTGGATCGGATTTACAACGAGCCCGCAATAATCCCGGCGCAATTCAAGCCAGTTTTAAAAATTTTCTCAATAGATATAGAAACCTCAATAGATGGGAAAAAACTTTACTCAATTTCAATATATTCCGAGGAATTTCAAAAAGCATTGATTGTCAGTAAAAAGAAAATCAAAAGCGCTATCGTCTTCAAAGATGAAGAATCGCTATTGGAGAAATTCAAGGAAGTAATAATTGAAGAAGATCCTGATATTATAACTGGCTGGAGCGTAATTGATTTTGATCTAAATTTCCTGAGAGAAAAATTCAAGCAGCACAAGATTCCATTCGTACTCGGGAGAACAGACCAGCAGTGTAAATTAAAATTAGAGTCGGATTTCTTCAAGACTTCAAAGTCAGATTTTCAGGGCAGGTTGGTGTTGGACGCGATTGGCTTGTTGAAAGGGTCTTTCATCCAGCTTGAAAATTATAAGCTCAGCACGGCAGCTGCTCATTTCTTGAAACAGGGAAAGCTTATCGATGATTACAATAAAGCAGAAGAGATAGAATCCATGTACAAGAAAAATCCAGAAAAGCTTGTTGAATACAACATGAAGGATGCGCAGCTTGTGCTTGATATAATTAAAAAAACAAGGGTTTTAGATCTATCAATCCATCGCTCGCTTTTGACCGGAATGCCGCTAGACCGGGTCAGTGCCTCTATTGCTTCATTTGATTCCCTCTACTTAAGAAAATTAAAAGAAAGAAATTATGCAGCGCAGTCAGCAAGCTTTAGGAACAAAGAAACAAGAATCACTGGCGGTTATGTCATGGATTCAATCCCGGGAATTTATGAAAACATAATCATTTTAGATTTTAAATCTCTCTATCCTTCGATTATAAGGACATTTAACATAGACCCATTAACCTTCGTCGGAAAGAAACCCGGAAAAAATTTAATCATAGCTCCTAATCGAGCAGCATTCAAAAAAGAGAAAGGGATTTTGCCGGATATAATCGCAGAATTGATGGAGGAAAGGGAGAGGGTAAAAAAGGAAAAGGATGAGCTCACTTCCCATGCCATTAAGATTTTATTAAACTCTTTTTTTGGCGTGATGGCGAATCCTTCTTTCAGATTTTTTAACACAGATATGGCAAATGCAATTACCCACTTTGGGCAGTTTTTAATAAAAATGACTGCAGAAGAAATAAGGAAAAAGGGGTATGAGGTTATTTATCAAGATACAGACAGCATATTTGTAAAATCATGTATTGAAAAATATGAAGATGCAGAAATTGAAGGAAGAAAAATCACAGTAGTTATGAATCTTTTTTTTGAAAAATATATTGGCAACACTTATGGAACAAGGAATCACTTAGAGTTAGAATTTGAAAAAGTCTACAAGATGTTCATAATGCCAAAGATCAGAAGTGAGGAAGCAGGAGCCAAAAAAAGATATGCCGGGTTAAGAGTTGTGAATGGAGAGGAGAAAATAGAATTTACGGGAATGGAATCGAGAAGAAGAGATTGGACAGAGGTGTCAAAAAAATTTCAGCACGAATTACTAGACAGGATATTCCACAAAAAGGAAATTTCAGATTATGTTAAAAAGTTCATAAAAGAAGTAAAGGAAGGAAAATATGATGATATGCTAATCTATCGCAAAGGCTTGAGAAAAAATGTAGAACAATATACTAAAACAACCCCGCCACATGTTAAAGCTGCAAGGAAATTAAAAAAAGTTGAGTCAAGTGTTATTGAATATGTCATGACAGAAGATGGGCCTGAACCAGTACAAAATCAAAAGCACAGGATAGATTACGACCATTATATCAACAAGCAATTAAAGCCAATAGCAGATTCGATTCTAGTATTCTTCAACAAGAAATTCGATGATCTAATCAAGGGGAGCAAGCAATCCAGTATTTTCAACTTCTAATAAGTGTCCAAAATTCTTTTTATTTTAGGCAGGTTGCATTCATCCGGCTTGAACAGGTAGCAATCTTTCCAGTCAAAATACCCGCATCTGAATCTCTCCAGAGGAATTTTTGTCCTTTTGCTCAGCATCAGTGCGTAAAAATAAACTTGAGTGGCTGCAAATTTTTCAAAACTCGCATTAGGTTTGTAATCCAGCACCCAGATTTTATTGTCATCAATTCTTAGTAAATCAATGTGCCCTGTTAAAGGGTCGTTAGTTCTAAAAAGGCTTTGATAGAATTCAGCTTCTTCAGGCTCAAGCCATAAAGGCACCTCGGCAGCAATAGTCTTGCTGTCGTTCTCTAGCATGAAAACCTGGACTTGAGAATGGGCAGTATTATACCTTTTGTTGTATCTCTCCAATCCAAGCTTGGTCCAATCACATAAGTCATGGTTTTTAACAGATTTCAAATCAAGGTTATCAAGCTTGAATCTTAAAGAGGAGCTTCTTGGTCCGATCTGGAAATAGTCGTGTGGGCATTGCTCAAACACGGCCTCTAAGTATTTCTGGAGGGGGGATAAGTTGTCTTTGCATAATTCACTCAGTTTTATGGCATGAATTCGATAATGGTACCATCCACCCTTATGGTCGAAACTAGCGTGCCTTATCACCATCTTTTATCACTTTAAATCTGGAAAAATTATTTCTTAATATAAACCTTTTGAATAAATTTAAATAGGAATAATCTTTAGTGATCTATAATGGGGATAATATCGATCATATGTAAATTTGGTCCATTCAAAACAGAATCCTGTTCCAACATTTTGGGGTTGGATTATTGGTATTATCTAATAATTATTCCTGTATCTTTAATAATTAGTTTTCTGTCTTATTTTATCTACTTAAAAACAAAGAACATTGAGCTTCAAATCAAAAATTTTATCTTAAGGACTTTCATTATCTCTGCAATACTTTTTGTTATTATTCTCATTATCACTTTTATAATCCTATATCTATTGTCAAAATAATTTTTAAATAAATTTAAAAATTCTCTTTATTTACTCGTTCTGTATGGGAGTAAAACTGCCTGGAATATTGCCAGTGAAAACAATCTCTTGGGAAGATTTGAAAAATAAAAAAATTGGAATTGATTCTTCAAACACTTTGTATCAATTTTTGAGCTCAATCCGCCAGAAAGACGGCACTCCATTAATGGATTCTCATGGCAGAGTGACTTCCCATCTATCGGGAATATTTCATCGCAGCTTGAATTTAATGCAGAAGGGCATGAAGCTTTGCTATATTTTTGACGGAAGGCCGCCAGAATTAAAATACCAAACACAGCAGCAGAGAAGAGAAAGAAAAGAAAAAGCATTTGAGAAATATAAGAAAGCAGAACAGGAAGAGGACATAGAATCAATGCACAAATATTCAAAGCAGGTTACTTATCTCAATAATGAGATGATTACCGAATCAAAGGAGCTTATAAAAGCAATGGGCATACCGATAGTACAAAGCCCGTCAGAGGCAGATGCACAAGGAGCATTCATGGTTGAAAGAAAAGATCTGGATTACTTTGCTACTAGCGACGCAGATGCCCTAATGCACAATTGTCCGAGAACGATTCCAAACTTAACTCTATCCCAAACAAGAAAGCTGCCGGGAGGAAAATTTGTCTATATCCAGCCCCAAGTAATAGAATTGGAGGACGTCCTGAAACATCTAGGAATAAACCAAGACCAACTAATTGTCATGGGCATTTTGACAGGAACAGATTATAATCGAGGTGGGATTCCAGGAATAGGCCCTAAGAAAGCGCTTAACCTAGTAAAACAGTTCAAGAAGTTTGATGCCCTATTCAAAGAATTAAATCCAGATTTTGACTGGAAAAAGATTTATGCAATTTTCAAGTCAATGCCAGTAATGAAAAATTACCAGTTGAAATGGAAAGACCTCGACGAGAAAAGAGTGAAAGAGATTTTAGTTGAGCAGCATGATTTCTCAGAAGAAAGAATTAATAATTTACTGAAAAAATACAATGAAAGCAAAGAGCAAAAAAAGCAAAAAGGATTACAAGATTTTGTTTAAGGGTTTCTTTTAGCTCCCTCCCATGCTCTAGCAATCTCTCTTTGATCGAGGTCAGGGCATGAATTTGCAACCTTTGCCCTAAATTCCATATCCACTCTATTTCTCCTATCAGGAGAAGTCATTACTCCCCTATATTTTACTCTATACTCGGCAAGAAGCCGCTTATATCTCTGCTCTTGTTGGATTATAGACTGTCGCTGTTCCCTAGACATTTTTTCTTGTCTCTTAGCTTCTCTCTCGCTTAACTGCCCCCTTCTTTCCTGTATTCTTTCAGTAGCAGCAGCATGAGCTTCTCCCCAAGCCTTTGAACCGTGAGCCATTGCTTTCATAGTTAAAATCCACATCATGAAGCCAATAACAATTAATACGATGAATACAATTGCACTTTGAATTATACCTTTAAACCATTCAACTAATCCCGTCTCCCCAATTGTAATGCCTATAGAGAGTAGTCCTAAACCTATAGCAATAAGAGTAGCAAGCTTCCTATGCTCATCGCCATGGAGAAGTGTCTTCCTTAATCCAAAATAAAAAAACCCGGATATAATCATAACAACTGCGACAGAAGGCAACCATGAATCTGCAGAAAATAAATTAGTAAAAATTATGGCAAGAACTCCGTCACTTCCAATCAGGCCATTTATCAAATCTTTCAGCATGTCTATAACAGGAGTTATCCCGGTCTGCGCTCCAGTAATATCGGAAATTGCAAAACCAGTTATGCGATTAGAAACATATGTATTTCCTGTTAAAGCACCAAGTAAAATCAATATTACAAGTAATCCGAAGAAAATAGCATTTGCACTCCATCTCGCATTGCTTATAGGGTTTTTAAAACTAACACGCTTAAATGGGTTTGGAACATTTATTGCTTTGCTTCGAGAAACTCTTCTCGCATTCACACTCTTTTTTGCCATCACATCATATAAAATCTAACCTATATATAAACTTTTTTATAACCTTTCAACTCTCGATAAGGCAGTAACTAGTTCTCTTAGATTTCTGTCAATCATTCTCAATCTTCCTATTAAGTCTCCAAAATAATTATAATCTGGAGTCCCAGGCGGGGTTGCACTCAATGTAGATCTAAGAATCATCAAATAATGAGTAAGCCTCCTTCTTAATTGGCTAAAGCTGTCAAGTGAATCATGTAGTCCATTATATCTATCGATGATTTGAGCAGCAACTTCCCTCGCTTTTTGCCTATCCTTCTTTGCTTCATGCAGACTCTCTGAAAGTCGAGTAACACCATTGTGCAAATTATGAATCGCTGAAATGTTAACAAAATTTAATCTATTCGCATTCGTTAATAATTCGCGGGCTAGTGTTTCAGGCACATCGCTAATATGGTGAATATTCTGTCTTAAATCATTAGCAATGCTTATTAATCTTTGAGCAGAAGACTTTTCCCTTTCAAACTCATCTCTTTCTTCTCTATTCTCGTCTCTACTCTCCTCTCTACTTTCCTCCCTGCTCCTTTCCCTACTATGTTCTCTTTCTCCTCCCTCTTCTCCTTTAAATCCCAGATACAATCTATGAATGAACAACACTAAAGCAAAAATAACGCCAAACGTAATTGTCAGGCTGCTCAAGGTCTGCACAAGGCCATAATTGAGTGCATAAATAAACTGATTGTGCAGCTCGCTAAAAACAATGATTAAAGTAAAAAACAAAAATGCAGAAACTAAATTTACAGCCCGATCCTCTTTATTATCCCTGCTCCATTTGAATATAAGGTAAAGTGGCAGGACAACAACAGCAGCTAAAAGTAGGTATCCTACAAATCCGCTAAGCAAATCCCTAAACACTAAATCCAGTAAGCTTTCAGGAATGAACACGACAGAAAACAAGGCAAGAATGGCAGCAATAACTTTTGCAAATTTGGGATGCATCCCCCTGCTCCCAAAGAAATTCTTAAACACCGTCGAGAATACAAGATAGAGAACAATTATCAAAGCCAGCTTTACAGCACTATAAAAATTGAATCTAATCGCGTCAAAGAAGGGCCCTAAAATCCCGCCAAAGATGGTATCTAATGCAGAGCTTATTGCATTCGAGATGCTACTTCCAGCACCATACCCACCGCCATAACCCGTTCCAGATCTCCTTCCAAACTGAAAATCAAATCCAAAATCTTGTGCAAAAACACTAACACTCAATAAAAATAGAAGCAATACAAAAATAAAACCTCTTTTTTTAAGCATCAAATCACCTTGCATTTAATTGCTTTAGAATATATATAAACATTGTGGTAAGTTTTAAATATTCTTCTCTTTATATTCTCTTTATGAAAATAGAAGAAATAAAACAGCAATATAAAGATGAATGGATTCTTGTGGAAGTTCTAAAAGAAGATGATTTAAACAGACCAATAGATGTAAAATTAATCGCCCACAGTAAAAACAGAGATGATACTTATGCTGCCATAAGAAAAACAAAAGCCAAATATGTATCTCACTTCTACACAGGAAGGATCCCTCAAAAAGGATATGTGGTGGCTTTTTGATGTCAGTGCAAAAAATAAGCAAAAAAGAAGATACGATAGTTTTGGATGTTGTAATTGAAAACAATGGGGTCCAACAGAATTTAAAGATGGCTTTAGACACCGGAGCGACTTATGTAACGGTTCCCAAAAATTTTATAGATGCTTTAAATATTAGGGTAGGATCATTAAAACAAAAAGGTGAGCTGATTAGCGCAAGCGGAATCGAGCCTGTTTCGATAGTAATCTTGGAAAGAGTAAAGGCTCTTGTCAAAGAAGTGAGAAATGTTGAAGTGATGGTGCACGATTTACCTCCACAAAGTTCTATTGATGGTTTGTTGGGATTAAACCTTTTAAAGAATTTCAATGTTCACATAAATTTTAAAGAAGGAATTTTATTTTTTGAGTGAAATGAAACTGCCCTCCTCTTTTGATGTTATCGGAAACATAGCAATACTTCCAGAAAAAACAAAGAATGCAAGTAAAGTTGCAAGAGAATTAATAAAAAATTTCAAGAATATAAAAACAGTTGCAATAAAAACAGGAATTCACTATGGAAAATTCAGGTTGCAGAAAACAAAAGTCCTGGCAGGTAAAAAAACAAAGTCAACCCTGCATAAAGAAAACGGTTGCATCTTCAAATTAAACATCGACAAGACTTATTTTTCTCCAAGGCTTGCAAATGAAAGGTTGAGAATTGCAAGATTAGTAAAAAAGAACGAAACGGTTTTAGTGATGTTCTCTGGCATCGGCATATATCCAATAGAGATTTCAAAGTTTTCAAAAACAGAGGAAACTTATGGAATAGAAATAAACCCCGAAGCGCACAAATTTGCACAGGAAAATATTAGATTAAATAAAGTTGTAAATGTGAGTTTGTTTTCAGGCGATGTAAGAAAAGTTTTGCCGAAGATAAAAAAGTCTTTTGACAGGATTGTAATGCCTCTTCCAAGGGATGCAGAATCATATTTAGATCTTGCAATTAAAAAGCTTAAGCCCAATGGGATTATTCATTTCTACGATTTCCAAAGGGAAGAAGATATCCCTAAAGCGTCGATAGAAAAAATAAAAAAGCATTGCAATCCAAAAATTCTGAATGTTGTGAAAGTCGGGCAATACTCTCCCGGGAGATATCGTCTCTGTATTGATTTTACCTTCTAGGAGCCAAACTAACCCCGGTTTCAATCCTGATTGAATATACTGGGTCCCTATGCTGTCTTGTCAAATAATCAACGCCCCACTTAAAAAATAACCCAAAACCGGACTCGCTATCTATTACCTTCCCTATTTTTAGTTGTAGGTAAGGGCCGTACCATACTTCTGAGCTGGGAAAAGATGTTTCCTCCGGGTATCCAAAAACTCCTGTTCTTCTCTTTGTTTCAAAACGATCTCCGTCTTCTACCAGTGCTAGTCCGCCAGAAAGATTAGTGGCTCGGTTTCCTAACCTCAAACCAGCATTTACTCTTTTAGCAATAAAATCCTCTTCATCTTTTTCTCTTATTCTTCTCTCGCCATTATCTTTTCTTCTCCAATCCCTTACAATCCTTTCAAAGCCATTCTCAAAATAGGCACCTGCTCCAGAAACAAACCCGACCCGATTATCACCGTAATCAATCTCTAAGCTTCCTCCAAGAGGAATTCCTCCCAAACCAATCTCTTCATTCGGAGGTACATAAACCCCCCCGCTTAAAGATGCTGAAAATCGATCTCCAGCTTCGCTATATCTGGGGCTGATAAAACATAGTGAAGAAATCAATCCAGCCAATTCAATGCTTCTAGCAATACTTCCATTTCTCATATTACCACTAAAAAGTAAAAAACTAATTTATAAACTTTTCCCTTTCTCAGATAGCGTTCAAAATCTTCTTCAAGTCTTTAACATCACTCTCCTCTATAAAACTGGTTTTCGCAACGCCTTTTCTGATCCTATCCAGGGTGTTTGCTTCAGAAATAAGCGCCTTCCCATTAAGGAGTCTTATAAATATTATCGACTGTTCAGAAAAATTATGCAGCTCTCCTTGGGTTAATCTTCTTTTCTTCTTCTTAGAAACCTCGTTAATAAAGTTTCCAAAGTTTTCTTTGATTGCGCCTAATGAAACCATGATAAAAAGGCAATTCTTAAATATATAAAAACCTTCTGATAGCAGTTATGCACCCGCTATTAAAAAAGATAGAGCATTTCACTGATCGCATTATTCCATATCTGCTAATCCTCCTCGCAGCAGTTTTAATCTTGGAGTTTTTCTTTAAAGGGTCTGCGCAAAAATATTATTTATATATCTGGGTAACTGATGCGGTAATAATCTTCTTCTTTGCTTTGGATTTAGCATACAAGTTCAACCGCGTCAGGAAGCTAAAGCTCTTTTTAAAAAAATATTGGCTGGATATAATTGCCGTTTTTCCATTCTTTCTGGTTTTTAGGCTGGTAGAAGAAATATTTGTTTTATTCAGACTAGGTCCGGAATTGAGTGAAGGCCAGAAGTTTTTTCACATTGGTTTGGAAACAGAAAAGCTTGCAAAAGAAGAAATTGCTTTAAGGGAAATAGCCGGGCTGCAAAAAGAAACAAGGCTGGCAAGAACGCAGATGTTAGCAAGATATTTTAGGTTGCCCAGGCTTATAAAAGTATTTCCATTTTATGAAAAGCCGATAGAGAAAGAAATAAATATTATTGAGAAAGATGTAAAAAAAGTTAAAAGAAAAATAAAGAAAGTGTCAAAAACTTAGTTATTTAAAAACTTAGTTATTTAATAAGGGTAACAAGTAGGAAGGTTTAAAAACCCCATCTTCCCATTCTTCTCATCTATCTCGGAGTTAAAATGACAACCGAAACACAAACGTAACATGGAATAATCAAGGCAAAAACAAATTTGCCAGTAACAGATTTACTTGTAGTTCCGCATAAAAAACATGATTTAACTGTAAGATATCCCTCTTTCGGGAGGAATAGTTATTTAAATAACATA